>Ga0193735_1000037_pt1 | contig 48162 bp, 38 predicted proteins | sample U1m2metaG_FD_145080 | JGI IMG/M metagenome (GOLD analysis project Ga0193735, IMG submission 145080) | Soil microbial communities from a riparian zone of the East river system, Colorado, United States - U1m2 | ecosystem: Environmental > Terrestrial > Soil > Riparian zone | place: USA: East River... | reverse complement strand
CACTCCCGGAGCCTGCAGAATTGTGCTCATCGTGATTTCCCCTGGGGCGTTCAATTCCTTTTGCAATGCCCGCATCGCTTCGTGATAAGAGCGGGCCAACTCGGTGTCGAGCGCCAGATTGCGCGTGCCATTTGGGCCACCGTGAAGAACGATCGTGGCATTTGTTCGGCCGCGCGAGATATTTTCATTGATCGCCTGGCGAATGCGCGGTTCCAGCTCTCCGAGGTCGCGCGGCAAATTGATCACGATATCGCTCTGCTTTCGGTTCACCGAATTGAGCTCAACGCTAAATTTTCGTCCGGCGTGGACCACTTCAGCGCGGCCATATCCAGTCATGCTTCTCATAGGTGATCATAGGTGATGCAAAAGGTTATCGCAGAGAAACGTTCAACGTTCAATGTCCAACGTTGAACGTTGGTTGAAAGCGAAACGAACATGGCGCCGTTGAAAGACAGCCTAGCATCCGTTATGCACGAGCGTGAATCAGTGGCAACGGGAGCTGGCTGCAAGCGCGATCTTTGCCATCACCTACGTTCTCATCAGCGGCCGTCAACTCAAGATTCTGCCGTTAAACCGCCCGGCTGCCGCGTTGTTAGGGGCGGTGCTGATGATTAGTACCGGCGTGATGACGCCGGAGCGCGCGTATCGCGCCATCAACTACGACACGCTCGTGCTGCTGCTGGGCATGATGCTGATCTCGGCCTACCTGTATCTCGCGCATTTTTTCGAATGGGCCGCGGAACTGGTGCTGAATTTCTCGCGAACTCCTGCGCGCCTACTGCTTTACGTCACGCTCACTTCGGGAATTCTCTCCGCCCTGCTGGTGAACGACACGATTTGCTTGATGCTCACACCACTTGTGGTGGCCGTTATCCGGCGCGGGAAGTTACCGCTACTTCCGTTCCTCATCGCGCTCGCGACCAGCGCAAACATCGGCAGTGCGGCCACGCTGGTAGGCAATCCGCAAAACATGATCATTGGACATTTCTCGCATATCTCTTTTCCGGAATTTTCGCGATCTCTTCTACCGGCGGCGGTCATGGGCTTGGCTATTAATTTTTTCATTTTGCGCTTTGGCTTTCGAAAAGTGTTGCGGCAGACAGCTATTGATCGTTCTGCCCATGTCGTCCCAAAACTCGACCGCGGTTTGTTCGTGCTTGTTTGCCTTGTGTTCGTGTCGATCTTTGCCGGTTTCCTCGCTGGCTTGAACCTGGCGTGGACGGCGATGGCTGGCGCAACGCTGGTGATGGTGCTGGCGCGATGCGACACGCACAATGTGCTGAAGCTGGTCGATTGGCATCTGCTCCTTTTTTTCGCTGCGCTGTTTATCGTCGTCGACGGGTTAAGCGATACCGGCCTGCCAGACGCGATTTACTCGCGATTGCAGCCGATCTTTGGATCAAGCACCCCCGCGCAAGCTTGGAACCTCACCTGGTTTTCCGTAGTTGGATCGAACGTTTTCTCAAACGTGCCGTTTGTGTTGGTGGCGGGAAATTGGATCGCGCGATTTACGGACCCGGCTCTGATGTGGAAAGTGCTTGCGCTTGCGACGACGTTTGCCGGCAATCTCACGATCATAGGTTCGGTGGCGAACATGATCGTGGTGGAGTCAGCGCGCGATCATATCCAGGTCGGTTTTTGGGATTACGCGCGTTATGGAATTCCGATCACCATTTTGACGACCGCTGCCGGCGTGGTCGTGCTAATTGTTTTGCGCTAAGGAGGGCTTGCGCTGCGCGCCGATGAGGCGATGGCATTGCGATATCGTCGATGGATTCAAACCAGTTCTGCGCTGGAGTAATTCTGTCTGGCGTTGCACGACGGTACACAACAAATGCTATCCGATGATGAGTGAACGGAAATGTCGACCTGTAGAGCGGCTGGTCAGAAGGTCTTGTTTCAAACCGCGGCAAAATCCACATCCCACGCCAGCGTACGGATGATTGCTCGAGCAGGATCCTGCCGTTACTAACGACAAATGCGTGTCTTTCGATAAGTCGCTTTGTGCGCGGTTTGGATTTCTTGATGGGCAGCACTCCGGGATTTCTTGCGCGGCAGAATTTCTTCACCGGGCAGACGCTGCATTTCGGTCTATCCGGCAGGCAAACAAGGGCACCCAGATCGATAATCGCTGAATTGAAACGCGCCGCATTGCGCTTCGGGACAAGTTGCGCGGCATACGCCCAGAGTTTTTCGCGGCCGATTGCAGAATCGATCGGGGCGCGCATGTCGAGCAATCGGGCCAGAACACGCGAGCTATTCGCTTCGACGATTGGGACCGGTTGATTGAAAGCAAAGGTTGCGACTGCGTTCGCGATATAGCGGCCAGCGCCCGGCAATTTGCGAATCGCAGCGATGTTGCCGGGCAAGGTCCCGCGGTGCCGATCCCGCACAATCCTGGCGGCGGCACGAAGGTTTCGCGCGCGGTTGTAATAGCCGAGCCCCTGCCAGGCGTGGAGGACGTCGTTTTGCGAAGCGCGCGCGACTGAAGCGAAATCGGGAAATCGGCGGAGCCATTTATTGTAATAAGGGATTACTGTGGCGACCTGCGTTTGTTGAAGCATGAACTCGGAGACCAGAATCGCATAGGGATCAGGGGTCTTGCGCCAGGGCAGATCCCGGCCACGGCGGCGAAACCAGTGGAGAAGAGAACGGCGAAAAGCGCGGATGTTTCCAACTGAACTCACACTTCGCACCACACGCTTCTAGCTTGTCATGTCGAGCGGAGTCGAGACATCTCTAAATGTTCCAGAGATTTGATTCGCTCACTTCCCGATCGCTCAGCCTCCGGCCTTCCCGTCCATGTCGCGGCTTCCCCAGCCGCTCCATTCTCGTCTTCGCTCGGAATGACAAAACGGTTGAGCGTTGAGCGTTGAGCGTTGAGCGTTGGGCGTTGAATTCCTACACCCACGCACTCACGCAGGAACAGGCCACAAAGCTGAGGGCTTTGCTCGAAGAACTCGGCTTCAAGTTCGCGCCGAAGGAATGGACGATTTTCTTCGGGCAAAAGAACAAATTGAGCGTGGCGGTTTACGAGAAGGGACCAAAGGTGCTGGTGCAGGGAAAAGGCGTGGAGGAATTCGTACAATTTGAGCTGGAGCCGAAGATTCTCGGCGAGGCGAAGCTGGGCTACGAAGAAGTGCATTCGCCGGAAATGTTCCAGCCGCACTTTGGTGTGGACGAAAGCGGTAAGGGGGATTTTTTCGGCCCGCTGGTAATCGCAGGCGCGTACGTCGACCAGGGGATCGCGCGCAAACTTCTCGACGCCGGTGTGGTGGACAGCAAACGGATCAGCTCGGATGCGCGGATTCGCGCTTTGGCAGACACGATCCGAAAGAGTTCACTGGGCCTCATGGAAACCGTGTTGATTGGGCCGACGAAGTACAACGAGCTTTATGAGAAATTTGGCAATTTGAACAAACTGCTTGGCTGGGGGCACGCGCGGGTGATTGAGAATTTGCTGGCGAAAAAGCCGGACTGCCCAAGGGCGCTATCGGATCAATTTGCGGACGCGCGTGTGGTGGAGCAATCGTTGTTGCGGCATCAATTTGCGGACGCGCGTGTGGTGGAGCAATCGTTGTTGCGGCATGGGAGAAAGATCAACATCGAACAGCGGCCAAGGGCGGAATCAGATATCGCAGTTGCCGCCGCATCGATCCTCGCCCGCGAGGCATTCATTAATTGGCTGGAGCGTAAAGGGAAGGAAATCGGTTTGCGGTTGGACCGGGGAGTGTCGGCGGGAGTGAAAGAAAGCGCCAAAAAACTGGTTGAAATGAATGGGCCAGATGCATTGCGCGCGGTGGCTAAAGTGCACTTCCGCACCGCCCACGAAACGGCGCCGGACTATTATCCCGCTCCACCTCCGCGCGAGAATTGGACCGCTCCGCGCCTGGCTCGCCGCAGCCCCGGCCGGGGTGAGTGATTGGTTAACGCGTTAAAACATCAGACCGGTGATCGGGTGACGTATTGGCGCATGATGGCCCTTATCCGGAACCGTTTGGCCTTCTGGTCGAAGACGTTACCCGGTTTTAAAATCGCGTTTTTGTGCTTAATTGAGCCACCACAAGAGCAACACGGAACGAATACTACAATAGATATGGCAAAGTTAACCAAGCGCGACATCGTCGTCGCCATTAGCAACCAAACCGGTATGGTCCAGCATCAAGTCTTCGATGTAGTCCAGCGGACGCTTGATAAAATTACCGACAGTCTCGCTAACAATATCCCGGTTGAACTGCGCAATTTTGGCGTTTTTCAGCCGCGTCTGACCAAGCCGCGCGTCGGTCGAAACCCAAATCAGCCCGGTAGCAGTTTTGTTATTCCGCCACGCGCCACGGTGAAATTCAAAGCTGGCAAGATTATGCGTCAGCGCGTTGAGAAGCTTTCACGGGAATTAAAGGAAGCGGCAGAGCGCAGGACTGAGACGGAAACGACCGCACCGAACGGCGAATAGGGAAACGCTAAGGGCTTCAGCTCCACAGAAGCGCTAAGAGAGCAGATTCTGAATCGTCTTTTCCAAGCGCTCAAAATTGATCGGCTTGGTGAGATGCTCGGAGAATCCTGCCGCTCTGGCTTGGTTTACGTCTTGTTCTGTTCCAAAGCCGCTAAGTGCGATTCCGGGCAAGTCTTTGTTGAGACGCACTTCACGCATTAATTCGTAACCGCTGCGGTCAGGCAATCCGATGTCGCTGATGAGCAGATCGAAATCCTGTGTACGCACTTTCTCCACGGCCTGGTCAGCGGAATGCGCTACCGTAATTTCGTAACCACGCCGCTCCAGCATCCGTTTCATTCCGATGCAAGTGTCATGATGCAAGTGTCATGATGATCGTCTACCAGCAGCACGCGTCGATGTCTTGTAACAGCCAATTCTCGTTCCGGGCCTACGGGTTGATCTTTTCTCTCGCCGTCGATGCCGGCCGGCGTGACCACCGTGTTTAGTTCCAGCGAAAACGTGGCGCCCTGATCCTTGCCAGCACTTTCGACTCGGATTTTTCCGTCATGCGCGTCGATCAGCGCCTTTGAAATCGCGAGGCCGAGTCCGAGCCCTCCAAAACGCCGGGTGATCTCCGCCCCCTGCTCGAACGCGTTAAAGATTTTATCGATTTTTTCCGGCTCGATGCCGATGCCCGTGTCGATAACGCGAACCTCAATTTTTCCCGGCGTGGGGTTAAGCGTCTCGATAGTGATTCGGCCTTTTTCGGGCGTAAATTTCACACTGTTCTTGATCAAATTCCAAAAGACTTGTTGCAGTCGCGCCGGGTCCCCTTCCACGTGGGTTTGAGTAGCGCGAAGATGAAATTCCGCTTCGAGATTCTTGGCAGCGATTTCCTCCCGGCATATTTCATAAGCGCGCTGTAGGATTTGATGCACGCAAATCGGTTCAAAGCTTAATTGCAACTTGCCCTTGGCAATTCGGGTCACGTCGAGCAAATCGTCAATGAGCCGTGCTTCCAGTTCGACGTTACGCCGAACGACCTCAAGTGCTTCCCTGACGGGCCGGGAATCTGGCAACTCGGCTTCCAACTCACCCACCATCGCAATTACCGGCGAGAGTGGACTTCGCAGCTCATGTGACAGCAATGCCAGGAATTGATCCTTTGCGGCATTCGCGCCAATCAATTCCTGCCGCAGCGTGACATCCCTTGTCTTGTCTTCGACTAGATAGAGCACGCCTTGAATGGTTTCCTGCGAGCCTTGCAGCCGGAGCAAATTGACATTCAAAAAATGCGTCATACCCGTCTTATCTTTCAGCGGGTGTTCAATCAGCTGAAATGGCGTTCCAAATGTGAGTACCCTCTCGATCGCCCCGGGCGGCGCGATCTTCACATCGTCGTAGATAGTTTCGGTGATGTCACGACCGGGTGGGACGTCGCCAAAACGTTCCGCCATCTGGGCAAACGCATGGTTGGCGTGGAGAAAACGGCGAGAAGCCGGATCGATGAAAGCGATACCGCCGGGCATGTTCGCAAGCATTTTCTCGTTGAAGATCACTTCGCGCTCCAGCTGCTGCTTGGCTTCCAGTTGACGCTGGTAATACGCACTGCCCAGCCATGCCAAGACCGCGGTGAGCACGATCAACCAGGCTGCCAGTACTGTCATTCGACCCAAAAGATCATGAACCGGTTTGTAAGCCAGGGTCCTCGGCTGCTCCACTACGGCCACCCAACCGCTGGATTCAATCGGACTGAAAGAGTAAAGATTACCGTTTCGCTCGAAATGTCCGCTCTTGCTCTGGTTGATCTCTTTGATTAGTCCTTCGTTCGCCTTCGGCGTGGGTGTTACGGGATTTGGCTTGAAATCGCTGGCAAAAAGCGCGACCCCGTTTTGATCGAGAACCTCAAAAACAAGCCGATCCGAAAACTCAATCGTGGACAGGCGCCGGCCAATTCTTTCCACCAAGACCGAGACTCCGACGTAACCAAGGATGGTCCGGTCCGGCGCGCGCACCGCGCCGACGATATCAGTGACGAGCCGGTTGTCCGACAACCTGGGATGAATTGCTGAGACAAAGGTTGCGTCCGCCGCCGTCGTTTGCTCGCGCCAGTACTCGGAGCCAAAATCCTTTCCGATCATCTCCGCGGCCGTGGGAATCGATGCGATAAGGTCGCCGTTCGCAGCGGTGATGAACATTCCATCGATCTGCGGATGGGAATAGAACGCCGAGTTGAGCCACTGTTGAGTAAGCTGCGGATCTGGCGCGCTCAGATTTTTCACCATTTCCGGCAGCGTTTGATAATATTCAATGACGCTGCTGCTGCGGTTTAGGTCGTGGGCCACCAGGTGCCCCACCAATTGAATTAGAGTCTGCCGGTCGCGCAGGATTCTAGATTCCAGGGTGTCACGCAGGATTGTGTAGGAGACAATAAGCGTCAAGATCGACGGAATCCATCCTGCCAGGAGGATAGGAAAGATGATCTTGAATCGTTCGAAACGGTCGCGCCTTCGTTTCGTCATGGTGGTTCCCAACTGATGCCTGCCGGTTGCGAAAATTGGCCCATCACCGTTACTCTGCTCGCTGCTTCAGGCAAGGGTGAATGTCTCGAGCGAAAGGTGGATCGAAATAATCGGGTCAGTCCAATCCATGCGAAAAAATCGCCCGGCCTTTGACAATCAAAGAGATTGTCAGACCGTTCGCCCTCCCAATTACGAAATCGAGAGGAGATTGTTGTGTATCAACGGAATGCGCCGGCGATTTTCAGAGGCAAAACTACGATTTTTGAATTGACGCACATGGTGAAAGCGGCATCATGTCGAGCTTACCCCGAAAAACTTTCGGGGCTGTAGAACTCCATTTTCAGAGGCAAAACTACGATTTTTGAATTGACGCACATGGTGAAAGCGGCATCATGTCGGGCTTACCCCGAAAAACTTTCGGGGCTGTAGAACTCCCATGCAAGGAAGCCTCGGACACATTATCTGGTCGATTTGTTATCTGGGTGTGCTCATCGGCCTGTCCGCTTATGGGGTACATCGCTATTTCATCATCTATCTGTATCTCAAGAACCGGAAGCGGATGCCTGTCCCGGCACGTCATTTTGAAAAGTTGCCAAAGGTCACGGTGCAACTTCCGATCTTTAACGAAGTGTACGTAGCCGAGCGTTTGATGCGTTCCGTGAGTGAACTGGATTACCCGCGGGAGCTTTTGCAAATCCAGGTCCTGGACGATTCAACCGATGAAACCCGCGAGATCACCGCGGCGTGCGCGAAGGAACTACTACAGCGTGGCTTCAATGTTCAACGTATTCATCGAGTCGATCGCACTGGTTTCAAAGCCGGTGCGCTGGCGATAGGGCTCGAGGCTGCTGAAGGCGAATTCGTTTGTATCCTGGACGCCGATTTTGTTCCGCAAAAGGATTTACTGAAGCGAACGATCCATTACTTCACCGACCCGAAAGTGGGAATGATCCAGACCCGCTGGGGACATTTAAATCGCGGTTATTCGTTGCTCACGCGCATGCAGGCCATCTTTTTGGACGGACACCTTTTGCTGGAGCAAACCGCTCGCAGCCGCAGCGGCCGGTTTTTCAACTTCAATGGAACGGCCGGACTCTGGCGGCGTTCTTGTATCGAGCAAAGCGGAGGCTGGCAATATGATACGCTGTGCGAGGATCTCGATCTCAGCTATCGTGCCCAGCTCGCAGGCTGGAAATTTATTTATCTTTCGGACGTTGTGACTCCGGCCGAGCTGCCGGTGGATATGAATGGCTTCAAGTCTCAGCAGCATCGCTGGACCAAAGGCTCTGTTCAAACTTGTAAGAAATTATTGCCCACGATTTGGCGCAGCCGCCTTCCGTTCCCGATCAAGCTCGAAGCGACTGGGCATTTGATGTCGAACTTCGCCTACCTGCTGCTTGCTTGTCTTTGTGTGCTTTTGCACCCCTCGTCCGGAGGGCCTCAGGGTGGGTGGCTGCGTACGTTGCTGATTGACATTCCGATCTTTCTCGCAGCATCGGCTTCGGTGGCGGTTTTTTATATTTGTGCCCAACGCGAGCTGTACCCACGGACATGGATGAAAGAGATTCTCTTTTTGCCATGCCTGCTTGCGTTGGGAATTGGTCTTTCGCTCAATAACGCTCGAGCAGTTCTGGAAGCGCTCGTCAACCACAAATCCGACTTCACGCGCACACCCAAGTATGGCATTGAACGAAGGTCGCAGGCATGGCGCAGCTGCAAATACCGGCCGCTCAAATCAGCCCTTCCGCTGGCCGAACTGGGTTTCGCAATCTATTTCACGTACTTTGTAATATTCGCGATCGCGCATGGCCAGTTTTTCTCAGTGCCGTTCCTGCTGATGTTCCAGAGCGGTTTCCTTTACGTCTGCATCTCTTCCTTCAGCAGTCGCTGGTCTAAGATTAATTTTGGCAGATCAGGTGCGGGCGATGCAATTCCCGCGTGACAAATCCAAATTTGTCGAGTAAGAAGTTGCCCATGTTTCGGCCCCTGGCAGTACTTTTTAGTTTCATTTCAATTGCGCCTGCCTTCGCTCTTACACCGGTCGATACATCGAACCAGGTGATCATCAGCGTGCGTGATCAGAAGCTGATGCTTGTGCAGAACGGCGGGAAAGTGGCGACTTACCCAGTGTCCACCTCCATGTTCGGCCTTGGCGATTACTGGGGACGAATGACGACCCCTCTGGGTTACCTTGCCGTCGAGAAAAAAATCGGTGACAACGCCCCCACCGGCGCGGTCTTCCATAATCGGCGATTTACTGGCGAAGTTCTTCAACCCAATGCTCCCGGGCGCGACCCGGTTACCACGCGTATCATCTGGTTGCGCGGACTCGAAGCGCAAAACGCCCATGCCTTTCAGCGTTGCATTTACATTCATGGCACGCCGCAGGAGAAGACCATCGGCCACCCGGCCAGTTACGGCTGCATCCGAATGAAGTCCAGCGATGTTGCCGTACTTTATGATCGCGTCCCGCTTGGGGCACTCGTACAGATTACCCCTGAGCACTTGCCGAAAGTCGCGAAGGCGCCGCGATCGCAACCTACCAATACTTTCGTAACCGCGAGTGCAAAATCTCAGAACCAGGACCAGACAATTTCTGCTCCAGCTTCCAACGCTACGCTCTCGGTCGAACAAATGCGAAAGGGTGGAGCAGTTGCTGCTCAGCGGCAAAAAGCGAAGCTCGAATTGAACAAACGATTGTAGCGCTTCGGCCCTTGGACGGATGGGCCGCTTGCATGCCGGCCGCGTGAACGCAGGCTTGGAATACCTTCAGGGTTGACAATCGCAATTCGCTGGCGAGCGTGCAGGTCCATATTTTTTTTGATTACAATGGCAAACACCAAGTCAGCCGCCAAACGCGCTCGCCAGACAGTGAAACGATCGCTACGCAATCGCAGCGTCGTGACGCATCTGCGAACGATGCAGAAGACAGTGCGCTCCGTGCAAACGCCGAGTCCGGAGCAAGTCCGCACACTAATCTCCGCTATCGATAAAGCTGCCAAGCGCGGGATCATTCACGAAAATGCTGCGAATCGCCGCAAGGCGCGGCTCAACAAGGCACTAGCAGGCGCAGCGAAATAATTCGCTGTAATCGTTACGCTGCGCGAGGCGTTGGTGAGGGCGTTTGCAGGCCGCGCGCCGATGCGTGTCACAGAGACGCGGCCATAGTAAATGCCCTTTGCATATCTCGCCGGACAGATAGATTCTTCCGAATGATTCCCGCTCTTCTCCTCATTTTTTCTGCCATCGCCTATCGAATCGTGACAGGGCTTTTCGTCGAGTCGGGCTCGATCGGGTTGCTCAACTTCGCGCCTATGGCCGCGATTGCGCTTTGCGCGGCAGCGTATTTCCCCGCGAAATACAAGTTCACCGTGCCGATAATCGCGCTTCTGATCTCGGATCTGGTGCTCAACATTCACTACGGCTTTTCATTGCTCAGCCCGTTTGTTCTCTCGCACTACCTCGGATTCGCGATCGTCGGCTGTCTTGGCTTGCTCTTGCAAAAGCGCAGGTCAATGCAAACTCTGCTCCCGGCTTCGATTGTTGCCTCCCTGATCTTCTACCTCGTCACTAACTCCATCTCGTGGCTTTACGATCCGGGCTACGCGAAGAATTTCGCTGGTCTCGCCCAGGCGCTGACTCTCGGTTTGCCGGCCTACAGCGCCACGCCGACCTGGATGTTTTTCCGTAACACTCTGTTGGGCGATCTTTTTTTTACTCTTCTTTTTGTAGTTTGCATGAACTTCGGGCGTAATTCCGAACGTTCTCGCGCAGGAGCCGCGGTGCCGCGCACCACGTAAACCGGCATGCAGCGGCCGGAGCAACGCGACGAGGTCGAAATGCTCTCGCTGATGCTGTTGATCCGGCGTTTCGAAGAGCGCGCCAGTCAGCAGTACCAAGCGCAGAAGATCGGCGGTTTTTGTCACCTTTATATCGGTCAGGAAGCGGTCGTGACCGGCGCTATCGCGGCTGTGCGCGACGATGATTACGTCATCACCGCTTACCGCGATCATGCCCACGCTCTTGCTCGCGGCACCAGTGCGGACGCCTGTATGGCGGAGCTTTTTGGAAAAGAAACAGGCTGTTCGCACGGCCTGGGTGGCTCAATGCATTTCTTCGACCGAAAAAATCACATGTATGGCGGCCACGCCATTGTCGCCGCTCACGTTCCCCTGGCGGTTGGAATGGCCTTTGCCATCAAGTACCGGGGCGAAGATCGTGTAACGCTCTGCTTCTTCGGTGATGGAGCGATCAATCAAGGCGCCTTCCACGAAGCGTTGAATCTGGCCGCTCTTTATAAATTGCCGATCGTTTTCATTTGTGAAAACAACCTTTTCGCCATGGGTACTTCCGTGAAGCGATCAACCTCGCTCGGGCAAATTGTCGATCGCGCGGAAGGCTATGACATTCCCGGAGAAATCATCGATGGAATGAACTTTCGCGAAGTCCGCGACAAGGTTGCCGAGATTGTAGATTCCATCCGGAAGGAACCGCATCCGGCGTTCCTGGAAATGCGGACCTATCGTTATCGAGGCCACTCGATGTCGGACCCGGCAAGTTACCGGACGAAACAGGAACTGGAAAAATATCGGCTCGACGATCCGATCACGCGTTTGCGCGCGCAGCTCACGCGCGAGGGAAAATTGACTAATGAACAATTCGATCTGCTCGACAAACGGGCGAAAGAAACGGCCCTGGCCGCCGTCAAGTTTGCCGAGAAGAGTCCCCAGCCCCCGCTCGACACGCTTTACGATTATACGTATGCCGATGGGGCGATGGAGCCGGGCCGCCCTCGGCCCGGGGAACCAGTACCGGAGCAGCGCGCAGGCGCGCCATCTCCAAATACGAATTCGCCGTGAGAGAAATCACGTATCGTCAGGCGCTCAATGAAGCGCTCTCGGAAGAATTGGAGCGCGATCCGAATGTTTTTCTCATGGGCGAGGAAGTAGCGGAATACCAGGGCGCCTATAAGGTCAGCCATGGTTTGCTTCAGCGTTTTGGCCCGCGGCGGATCATCGACACTCCAATCAGTGAGAATGGATTTGCCGGCCTGGGAGTTGGCGCGGCAATGGTCGGGCTGCGGCCGATCATTGAATTTATGACGTTCAGCTTTTCGCTCGTGGCATTCGATCAGGTCGTGAACAACGCCCCGAATATGTACACGATGTCTGGCGGGCAATTTAATATTCCCATCACCTTTCGTGGACCAAACGGACCGGCCCATCAACTCGGCGCTACGCATTCGCATGCAACGGAGAATTTTTACGCCAGCGTCCCGGGCCTGAAAGTTTGCACGCCTGCCACACCACGCGACGCGAAAGGATTGCTTAAAACAGCTGTGCGCGACGACAACCCTGTTCTGGTTCTCGAGGCGGAGTTGCTCTACAGCTCAAAGGGAATGGTGGAGCCCCCGGACGAAGAGCTGCTCATCCCACTCGGGAAAGCGGAAGTGAAGCGTGAAGGCAGCGATGTCTCGATCATTTGTTATGCACAAACTGTCCCGCTGGCGCTCAAGGTTGCAGACCAGCTGGAGGAAGAAGACATCTCCGCGGAGATTGTCGATCTGCGTTCGATCAAGCCACTCGATGAGAAGGCAATTTTCGATTCGGTCGCAAAAACACATCGCGTGGTGATCGTCGAACAGGATCATCCGTTCTGCGGTGTCGGTGCCGAAGTTTGCTACAGGATTCAGAAAAACATTTTTGATGCGCTCGACGCGCCCATTATTCGCGTATCACAAGAAGACGTACCAATGCCCTACAACGAACGTCTTGAGAAAGCCGTGCTCCCAAATGCGGACAAACTCGTCGCCGCTGTGAAACAAGTTTGCTACGCATGAGCGTTTAAAAGAGTTACAAAGTTAAAAGGATCACCATTGTAACGTTTCGACTCTTTTAAACCCTTTACTTTTTAACCTCTTAACTTTTTCGCCATGCCAGAAATTCAGATGCCCAAATTGAGCGACACGATGACGGAGGGCACTCTCGTCGCGTGGAAAAAAAAGAAGGGCGACCAGGTTTCGGCCGGCGAAGTGCTCGCGGAGATTGAGACGGACAAGGCGACAATGGAATGGGAATCGCCCGAGGACGGAACCATCACCGAGATTTATGTCCAAGAAGGCGGCAAGGTAAATGTCGGAGATAGAATCGCGTTTATCGGTGGCGAAGGCGAGGAAGCCCCCAAAGAAGAGAAGGAAGAAAAAGAGGAAGAGCCAAAAGCCAAAGAAGAAGAAAAGAAGGAAGAGAAGCCGAAGAAGGCGGAGCCGCCAAAAGAAGAAAAGCCGAAGACGGAAGAGAAGGAGGAGAAAAAGGCCGCGCCACCGAAGGCAGAAAAAAAGGCTGAACCTGAAAAGCCAGCGCCGAAAGTCGAGAGGGCCGAGGAAGCGCGGGTGAAAGCGTCGCCGGTCGCGCGCCGAATTGCGGCCGAGCTCGGTGTTGATCTTTCCACCGTCAAGGGGACTGGACCGGAAGGCCGCGTGACCGAGACCGACGTGCGCGCTGCAGCTAAATCAAAACCCCCTACTCCAGCGCCTAAGGTTCCGGTGGCGGTAAAAGCCGGCGAAAGCGCGCGCATTCAACTATCCGGAATGCGCAGAATTATCGCGCAGCGACTAGTCGAAAGTCTCGGCCCGGTTCCACATTTTTATCTCGATATCGACATCAATGCCGCGCCGCTGATGGAGGCGCGCGAGGAATTGAAATCGGCGGGCGAAGGCGCGGATGCTGCGAAAATCACAGTAAACGATTTTGTTCTAAAGGCGGCCGTACAAGCCGCAGTCAAGGTTCCGCGAGTGAACGCTTCGTTTGATGGCGATGCAATAGTGCAGTACGCCGACATCGATCCTGGAATTGCAGTCGCGATCGAAGACGGGCTGCTCACGCCAGTTATTCGCGCCGCGCAAAACAAATCGCTGCGCGAGATCAGCGAGCTGGCCAAAGATCTAGCGCATCGCGCGCGCAACAAACGGCTGAAGCCGGAAGAATGCTGAAGCCGGAAGAATTTCAGGGTGGCACATTCACAGTTTCAAATCTTGGCGGCATGGGGATCGATAGCTTCTCGGCAGTCATTAATCCGCCGCAGGGTTTCATTCTGGCCGTTGGCAGGATCACCAAAGTCGCTGTAGTGGACGACTGCGACCAGATCATCGCGGGCCATCGCATGTCGCTTACGATGAGTTGCGATCACCGCGTGATCGATGGCGCCCTCGGCGCTGAATATCTTAAAGAGCTACGGCACCTGCTGGAAAACCCAGCATTATTGCTGGTTTGAGTTTCCTGCGGGAGCGCGCGAGCTCCAGTCTTAGCACGGCCGGCCGCGTGCGGTGTCTAAATCCCAGTGGCTATCGCGGTCCTGTTTCCCAAGTCATAAAATCGTCGAGCGTTTGCCGGGTTCTATCGACCACGAACTCGACAACGGCTGCGTCGTCAATGAAGCCGAGGAACGGTGTCTTGTCGGGAATTAGATCGAATGGATCGACCAGATAGTTGAGAGCCGCAACGATCCATAACAGCGCATCACTCGTAACCTGATTGTATTCCCCGCGATGGTGCGCACGGATTAAACGCAGCATTGTCTGCAGATAAGGCCAATACTCTTTAAAGGAGTCTTTGGGCACGGCCGCCGCCTTTCTCGCTGCTTCGTTGAAAAGAATTTGCAGCCTCTCACGCTCGTCGATGCACGACTTTGCGTCGGTGAGCGCTCTCGCAAACGCTTCGCTCTCTTGCAAACGCTTCGCTACGAAGCGCTGGTTTGCTGTACGGGCTGAGTCCCTCAATATTTTTTCGACTCGACCGCGCCTTGGTCTTGGTGCCCGATTTCGTTTTTACCTCTTTCATCGAATACTATGAGAACAGGTTCGCGGGCAGATGAGAAGCCCATTCGAGCGGAACGGCCAATCCAATCGAATCGACGGCTACGGTTTTGTTGCCAGAATTAGTGGTGAAGGTCCGGGCGCTTCTACCTTTCGCACCTTTTTGAAACCTGCTTCTTCCAGCCAGCTTTTAATTTCGTTGAAGCTAAACGTGTCGCCTTTTTCGGTGTTGACCAGCATTTGCACGGCGAACATCAGCGATGGTAGCGGTTTAGTGCGATCGTCATTCACCAACCATTCTGCAATTGCGATCGTGCCGCTGGATTTTAGGGCGCGGAAGGTTTTCGCGAGCAGCTGGCGACTGCGATCTTCGCCTTCGCTGTGCAAAATGTGACCGAGAGTCGCGACGTCGTAGCCGCCGCCGAAATTCGCCTCCAATATATCGCCTTCGACGTAATTGAAGCGATCGCCGACGCCGAACTTTTGTGTGATACGTTTTGTCGTCGGAATCATTCCTGCCCAATCGACTGCGGCCACCCGCACCCGGGGCGATTTTTGGGCGAGGGCAATGCCCCAAATGCCTGAGCCCGCGGCAAGATCAAGCACGCGAATGTCGTTCTTTGTTTTCGCCACCTTCAAATGATCGGCAAGCTTTTGCGCAGGCGGATAGCTCAGCGGGATGATGTTTTCCACCAGTTGACTGAAGAATTCCGTGCCTTCGGTTTCCTGGTTTACGGCGACGGCCGGACGGCCTTCGCGAACGATGTCGGACAATCGTAGCCATCGTGAAATGATCTGCGGCGCGATGGTTCCAAAAAACCCCGCGTGCGTGCCTGGATGTTTGCTTAGGAGAAAGGCGGCGCTTTCGGGTGTAAGCGAATACTTTCCCTGCCGATCTTTCTTCAGAAGACCTAGACCAACGAGCGCATTCATTAGAATCCGCAGGCCCCGCGCCGATGCCCCGGTTTTCTCTGCGACTTGCCCTGGTGTTTTCGCGCCGTGTTCCAACGAATCGAAAATCTGATTGCTCACACCCGCGCTGATGATCAACGGCGGTGCGTAAGCGAAGCTCAGTTCCATCAAACGTTCGGGTGTGACTTGTTTCTTGCGACGAGTTTTCTTGGCCATATCGGATTTGAGGTTTCGAAAGCTAAGATCGACAAATAAGATTGGGAATCAATTGTGACCAAGCATTCTCCTGAACCTCAAACGCATCGCCTGGCGCCTTTCTTCAAAACACGCGAGGAAATGGAAGCCAGTGAGCGCGCTGTGCTTGCGCCGTTTGCGGAAAAGTCCGCCGACTCGCGCGGCCGGCAAAATTCGGAGCCGGGCCATGCGTTTCGCACTGAATTCCAACGTGACCGGGCGCGGGTTTCGCACTGAATTCCAACGTGACCGGGCGCGGATCATTCATTCGCGCGCGTTTCGCCGGATGGAGTATAAGACCCAGGTCTTTTTGAATGGCACCGGGGATCACCTGCGCACCCGCCTGACTCATTCCATTGAGGTAGCGTCCATTAGCCGTACGATTGCTCGCGCATTACGCTTGAATGAAGATCTCGCCGAAGCGATCGCGCTCGCGCACGATTTGGGACACGCGCCCTTTGGACATTCGGGTGAAGAGATGCTGGCTGAATGCATGCGCGACCATGGTGGCTTCGATCACAACCGCCAGAGTGTGCGAGTAGTCGAGCTCCTTGAGGACCCTTATCCAAATTTTCCGGGTCTGAACCTGACATTCGAAGTGCGCGAGGGCCTGCGGAAACACGGAGCATTTCATGAGATGGAAGACGCGACGGGACCGCAGGCACCTACTACTTTGCAAAGCTACCGTTGCCCATCGCTGGAGGCGCAGGTGGCAGACCTGGCTGACGAGATCACTTATTACAGCCATGACCTGGATGATGCGGTCGATTTTGAAATCCTCGACGCGGCGCAACTGGAAAAAAACGAGGTCTGGCGGCAAAGCTTACGGACTGTGCTGGCACGTTACCCTGACGCTCGAGAGCCGGAACTGCACAAGCTAATCATTCGCGACATTATCGACACGGAAGTGCGTGATCTGGTCTCAACCAGCGCAAAATCCATTGCAGGTGCGGGCGTCCAGAGTGCAGACGAAGCGCGCCAGCAGCCAGCGCCCCTGATTCGTTATAGCGATGATTTGTTTCAAGCGAATCGCGATTTGCGAAAATTCCTGTACCAGAACGTTTATTATAATCCGCGCGTTTCCGGCGTGAATCGGCGCGCATGCGAAATGCTGCGGCATGTTTTCCAAGCGTACCTGGCCGATCCTGACGAACTGGGTGAGACGGCCGCGAAACGAATTGAGACCGAGGGATTGCATCGCACTGTATGCGATTACATCGCGGGAATGACGGACCGCTATTTGATGGAAGAACACGCGCGGATTGCCAAGGTAGGGGCGGTTCACCCGAACCGCCCGCGACGCGGGTGATCACGCCAGGGAGCGGGGCGATTGAGGTCAATCGCCACTACCTACGCGGCCGCGCTTCCGTTTTCTTCCCGAAGATACTGAATCACCAGCCGCAACCGTTTGTTAATAGAGAGTTCTTCGAGGACGTGTTGACGACGGAGAGGGTCGCTCACAAATGTTGCAGCAACGAGATCCGCAAGCAATTCCGGGTCGCTCAAATCGGAAAGATACCGGTCTACTTTAGGGGGAAGCTGCCGCGGTCCATCCCCTTTGAGGTTCGAATAAAGTTCCAGCACTTTCGCAGCGAGGGCTTCGGTTTCCACAGACATGGCGGAGTCGGATTCGAGCGACTCAATCGTTGCAATCGGGAATGGCGCTTCCTGCTGGAAAGCGCTAAATCTGACACGCTCCAATCCCTGCAGAATCAGGTTCGATGTACCGTCGGTTCGTTCGACGCATGCGCGAATGAGACCAACCGTTGCGATTTGAAAAAAGTCGGCCGTCGAATTCCATTCCACGCAATCCGGTTTGAGTAGTGCAACGCAAAACATGCGGTGATGGGTGAGGGCGTGCCTTAACATCTCGCGATAGCGCGGCTCAAAGATATGAAGCGGGAGCAGCGCATGCGGAAAAAGCAGGGCGCCAGGCAACGGCATAACTGGCACTTGTTTTGGAAGGGTTACAGATGAGGACATGGCACGCTTCTTTTTTTGTACGATATGTGCGTTGGAGAAAGAGCAAGCGGGTGGAGCGTGATTTGTCGTTAAAACGTGGCCGATTTACGCTTTAACGATTCAACGTGGCGGAGCCATTCCGAACGCGCGAAGCTGATCAAGCGACATTTGGCCCTCGATGTCGCTTCGGCCGAGTGACACATACACGAGGGCCGATCCACAACAGGCGAGAAGTACGATCCACAACAGGCGAGAAGTACGCGCGAAGCTGCGCCCAGCTTGCCAATTCCCATCGCGCTCACCGCAATGTCAACGTCCTTGGCCGCGGCAAAATCGATCAAGCGCGTCAGTTGCGCCGGCGTGTCGGTGCGTGTCGCCACTTTGAAAAAGTCCGCGCCATACGTTTTTGCCGCGCGCGCTTGAGCTCGCAATCGACTGGGAGACGGTGTGCCCTTCAGGTGATGAACTGAAATGATGCGCCGCACGTTTTGTCTTCGGGCCAGCCGAAGCAGCGAAACGAAAACAGGTGCGGAGCGCAGTTCGACATCGATATAACCGGCGCGGGATAAGAATCGAGCGAGCAGATTATGTCGTTGCAATGGAGATAATCGATTCGCGCCGCCTTCCATCGGATGTCGCGCGGTGATGACGAGCGGCGCGCGCAACCTGGAGATTTTGTTGTCCAGCCGGTTGATCACGCGCACAACGCGATCCAGCCGGAGTTCAAACAAATCAGGTGGCTCGTCCATTCGAACAGCGAAATCGAGCTCAGCGGCCGACGTGATGACGCCCACCACCCGGGGTCGCCGGCGGCGATGCTTCCCGGAACTACGAGCGGTTAGAGAAGGTTCAAGCACGAATCGACACGAACCGACCGTGATTCGTTAAATGTTTACGTCGAGTTTACGATTCAACAGTTGAACGTTTTAACGATTTAACGCTGCGAAGCCAGCATTCTTTCAACGTACTTGGCGAGAATATCGAACTCGAGATTCATCGGATCGCCCACTTGGACCCGCTCCAAATTAGTATGCGTTTTCGTGTAAGGAATAATCCACACGACGAACCTTTTCGAGAGAACTTCGGCGACGGTAAGACTGATCCCATTCACTGCAATCGAGCCCTTGCAGGCGACATATTGCGCGAACGCCTTTGGTAACTTGATTTCCAATCGAAAATCTGCGCCGCTTTTCTGATAGGCGATGACGGGTGAGACACAATCGATGTGTCCTTGAACGAAATGTCCCCCAAAACGCTTCGTCCCGGCAACGGCGCGCTCAAGATTTACAGGTTGCCTCGGCTGCAGGTTTTTCAGATTTGTGCGAGCGATCGTCTCGTCCAAGAGATCGAAAACCAACTCCTCGCCGCGGTGCGAGCTAAGTGTGAGGCAACAACCATTAACGGACAAACTATCGCCGCGCCGTATCTTTTTCGCGACGCGCGGCGCGGCAATTTTCAATTGATTGCCGTTTTTGCTTGCACCGACCGCGATTACACTGCCGACTTCTTCAATCAAACCGGTGAACATGATGATAAGGTGTACAGCGTGATTCGTTAGATAGTTACACGGTTACATCGGATTTACGATTTAACGATTTACATTGGCGAAACCATTCGTGGTTAGAACAATCCAGCCAACCATATTTCAGCGTTTTTTCCGGACGGAGACGGCTGGTGGGTCAGTCCTGCTGCTGTTCGGAATAGCTGCACTCGTGCTGGCCAATTCACCGCTGGCCGAAGCGTACGAACGTCTTTGGCAGATCCGATTAACATTTGGAATCACAGAACACTCGCTGTCGCTGACGCTGCATCAGTGGATCAACGATGGGCTGATGGCGGTGTTTTTTTTGTTAGTCGGTCTTGAGATCAAACGTGAGTTAATCGTCGGCGAACTGGCGTCGGTAAGGAAAGCCGCTCTTCCAATTGCGGGCGCGATCGGCGGCATGGTTGTCCCGGCTACGGTCTATTGGATGTGCAACATGAGCGGGCAGAACGCGCGGGGCTGGGGCATCCCGATGGCGACAGATATCGCTTTTGCTCTTGGAGCCCTCGCTTTGATTGCTCCCCATGCACCGGCCGGCGCCAGGGTATTTCTCGCCGCGCTCGCGATTGTTGACGATATGGGAGCGGTTCTCGTTATCGCAATTTTCTATTCGCACGCGCTAGCATGGAACGCGCTCATTGTAGCAGCCTTTGGAACGCGCTCATTGTAGCAGCCTTGATCGTCAGTGTCTTGATCGGATTAAATGCCATGGGGGTCCGCCGCTTGTGGCCATATCTGCTGGGAGGAATTGCTCTTTGGTATTTCGTGCACGAATCCGGTGTGCACGCCACGGTTGCCGGCGTGGCACTGGCCTTTACGATTCCCACTCATACGCGGATCAATGCGGTGGAATTCTCGCGCAAAACGCGGGATCTTTTGGCTAGATTCGATCGCACCGAGAGCGGTGATTCTCTTGTCCTGACCAGCAAGGGACAGCAGGAAGCCGTCTTCGCGATCGAGCATGCGAGCAAAGCTGTGACCGCGCCGATTTTGCGTCTCGAAAACGTGCTTCACAGCTTCTCTGCGTTTGTCGTGATGCCATTGTTCGCATTCGCCAACGCCGGCGTCAGGATCGGTGGGCCGTTCCGGCATGCCGAAGTTGCTATTGGAGTACTGCTCGGGCTTGTTATCGGGTTGCTATTGGAGTACTGCTCGGGCTTGTTATTGGGAAACCGCTCGGCATCACGGCGGCCGCATTTGGCGCGGTCAAATCCGGAATCGGTCAGCTTCCCGGCGGTGTTGGGTGGGCGTCACTGCTCGGTTACGCCTGCCTGGCAGGGATCGGTTTTACCATGTCGCTGTTTATCGCTATGCTTGCGTTCGATGAGACTGGGCCAATTAACACGGCAAAGTCAGGTATTCTCGCCGGGTCGCTTCTGGCCGGGATCGCGGGCGCGATTGTTCTGAGGATTGCCTCTCGTTTGCGCCATGATGAATAAGTCTCATACGATCCATCAGTCACGTGCCGGAGGATGTAGTCACGGCGCTGCGCCGCCGTGTTCGGAATCACGCGATGAGCGCCTCGACACAGCAAGGCAGTTACAACAAGACGCGCATCTGCCTGTTGCTGTTGTCTCTGCCATTCTCTTTCTGTCTGGAATGGGCGCGCTGATCTTCGAAACTCTCTGGCTGAGGTTAAGCGGCCTGGCCTTTGGCAACTCGGTCTGGGCGGCAGCGTTGATCCTGTCCAGTTTCATGGCAGGCCTGGCGCTAGGGAACGCGATCGCCGCGTCATCGAGAATTCGAGGATGGCGGCCGCTTCATCTTTATGCCTTGCTGGAGGTGCTCGTCGCTCTGCTTGGTTGCACAATCGTTTTTGGTCTTCCGGTGCTGGGCGAATTGTTGCGACCTCTGTGGCAAATGCTCTGGAATTATCAGCCCACGCTTCTCGGCCTGCGGTTCGTCGTGTCTTTCCTAATTCTACTTATGCCGACAACGGCGATGGGCCTGACGCTGCCGGTGTTGATCGAAGATCCAATGTTGCGGCAAACCAATTTTGGACGCGCGATTGGTTTTCTGTATGGCTCGAACGCTTTGGGTGCGGTGGCTGGTGCTGTGCTCGGTGAAGGTTATTTCGTCGCGGCGTTTGGCCTTCGAGGCACAAGCTTGGTTGCAGGCTTGACGGTTTGCCTCGCTGCAATAGCCGCCTTGTTGGTGGCAAGAATTGGCGGCGATACCAGCGAGTCAATTCCCAAGTCAACGTTTCCGCTGCGCTTACATGTAAGCTATCGGCTGCCGTGGCGTCTGCTTTTCGCTAGCTTTGGGACAGGCTGCGTTCTTCTTTGCCTGGAGGTCATATGGTTTCGGTTTCTACGCTTGTATGTTGTTTCATCGCCCACAGCATTCGCGGTGATGCTTGCAATTGTGCTGGCAGGAATAGGGCTTGGGGGCCTTTTGGCCGGCGCGATTCAGGGTTTTAATCGTCGCCGTACGGGCGACGCGCGCGCTTCACACAAGGACGCGACTTCACACAAGGACGCGACTACAGTGCGCAGCGGCTCTCTTTCCGTTCTGTTGCTGCTGGCGGCGATTGCAACGCTTTTGTCATATTTGTTCTTCCCGGGCGAAATAGTGAAAACGCCCGCTGGCGCCTTTAGTCTCGCCTCCTGGCACCAGATCGCGCTGCTCTCGATAGCGTTGATGTTCCCCGTCGCTTTTTTCTCGGGAATCTTGTTTCCATCTATTGCGGCATCTGTTCAGGGCACGGTGGGAGATCGGATGAACAGCACCGGAGTCACCACTCTTTTCAACACAACAGGGGCGGCGATCGGCCCACTTTTTGCAAGTTTCGTCTTGTTGCCCGGCATCGGCTTTCAATGGAGCCTCGTGCTTTGCGCGGTGGTTTACGCTTTGCTCAGCGTTCTCGTGAGCGAGCGCTCAAGCTGGTCGATCCGGCGACCGATCGGTTTGATTATCATCGCACTTTGTGCGGCGGTGATCCTTCTCCTGGCAATTTTTCCATATGATCGCGCTGAATCGCACTTTGCACACGCGAGTCGTCCTTACGAGATTGATGAACACGGTAATGTGCTTAGGCATGTTGTGAAAAGGATTGAGGGGACCTCAGATACCTACCAGTTGCTGCGACGCGATTTTTTTGGTGAACCGTATTACTACCGACTGTTGACCAACGGATTTTCGATGTCGGCCACGAATCCGCGCAATCAGCGTTACATGAGATTGTTCGCGTATCTTCCTTTAGCTCTTCGTCCGGAAGCGAAAGATGTATTGCTTATCTGTTATGGGTGCGGCGTCACCGCAGATGCGCTGCTCCACGGGCCGAATGTTAAGCGCTTGGATATCGTCGATATTTCGAAAGAAGTCTTTCATCTCGCCGATTTCTATTCCGGAATCAATTACTCCAATCCGCTCCGCGATCCGCGTGGGCGGGCGATCGTGCAAGACGGACGCTTCTTCCTTCAGGCCAGCCCGCAGCAGTACGATATCATCACGGGCGAACCGCCTCCGCCGAAAGTCGCTGGTTCAGTCAATCTTTACACCGAAGAGTCTTTTTCATTGATGAAGAGCCGGCTGAAGGAGGGCGGAGTCGCTACCTTCTGGCTGCCCATCAATCAACTGAAGGTGGAGGAATCAAAGGCGATTCTTCGCGCGTTTCACAATGCGTTTCCCAACGCCCTGGTTTGGGCCAGCGCCGATCAGCAGTGGATTATGATGGGGATCAAAGGGCTGGGACGTAGCGTTAGCGAAGAGGAGGTCCGGAGGTTGTGGAGCGAGCCGGCTACCGGCCAGGACTTGAGACGTATCGGCGTCGAAGTTCCCCAACAATTAGGCGCGTTGTTTTTAATGGACGGCGAGGAAATCGATCGCATCACGCGGGACGTAGCGCCGCTGACGGATAATTACCCCAAACGGCTGACGGATGAGCCATGGAATGAAAGCGCCGCTGACGGATAATTACCCCAAACGGCTGACGGATGAGCCATGGAATGAAGAGGCGAACTTCCGTTTCGCTGCCACTTATATGGACGCTTCGTCCGCCGAATACCGTTTTCTTTGGTCGCCATTGATCAACCGGATTTGGCCGGAGACGCTAAGTAGATCGTTGAAATCATTCTTCGCCATTCGCGAATCACGATACCTTTCCGAAAAGATCGGGAGCAACAAGCTAGCCGAGCTGGACCTTTACCTGCGCGGTTCGCGCTTGCGAACGCCTGTCTTGGAAGTGCTCGGCAGCGACGGACTCCGGCTTGAAATCGCCGAGCGAATTGCAAAGAAAGCGAAAACACCGCCGCTCGAAACCATGCCGGATATAATCGCCGGGGCGCTCGCGCGACGGGATATCGATGGCGCGATTCAGTTGATGGAGGATAAGAAAGCTCGCGGTGCGTTTAATCTCAACGACACATTCCTTCTTACCTATCTCTATTGTTTGAACGGCAGCGTGGGGAAAGCGGAAGCACTCGCCGCCAACAATGCTGCTGAGGCCAAGAAGAATAGTTCCGGCGATTGGCTGTGGGGGAAATTGCAGAGCGAGTTCGGATTTCATCCGCCAACCAACCACGAGTGAACACTGATTTTCAGAACCACGGATTTCACGGATGACACGGATAAGAAGATTTACGCATGAAAATCAGGATCGCTGCATTCATCAGATTCGTGCGGACGCAACACTCGTTTCCATTCCAATCGCGCATTCTTGAAATTAATAGAGTGGCCAGTCCAGCCCGGTGATGTTCAGATAGATCAGGGCAAAAATCATCAGTACCATCCGTGTAATCCGTGGTCGCAAAAATCCGCGTAATTCACGGTTTCAGGGGTTCAAAAAAACTTTGAAAAAAGTCAAAAAAAAGCTTGCCAGCCCCCGAGGCGTTCATTAAACGGGTGAATTGACGCGACAAGTAGGCCCTGAAGGCCGTTCAAAAAAACTTTGAAAAAAGTGAAAAAAAAGCTTGTCAGCGCCGCAGAGATTTAATAACCGTGTCAAAACCTAACCAAACCAATGGAGAAACTAATGACTAAAAACGTACTAAATAAACTCGGATTCCTGGGTGCCGTCTTTGTGGCGGCCGTGGGATTTCCTCTAATTTTTGCATCAAGTGCATCCGCTCAGTTGCCGGCGCCGGCCGTTCCCGCCAACCCAGCCGCACCGCCATCGGCTGAGGTCGAGCGCGTGATCGTGACCGGTTCGAACATTCCCACGGCGGAAGAGACCGGCCCGAACCCGGTGGACACATACCGGCCGCAAGACATCGAGAAGCTGGGCATCCGCAATGCCACCGACCTGACTACCTTCATCCCACAGGAAGGAGGCGGCACGGTTAACCAGAACATTTCCAATGGAGGTGACGGTACCGTGCAACTGAACCTGCGCGGTATTTTGCCAAAAGAGACCCTGATTCTCATCGATGGAAAACGCATCGCGCAAGCTGCACTGTTTGGCGGCTACGACATCCAGCTGATTCCCTTCTCCATGATCGATCACATCGACATCCTGAAGGACGGCGCCTCGGCTGTGTACGGAGCCGATGCCGTGGCTGGCGTGGTCAACTTTTTCTTGATCCACAAGTTCCGTGGTTTGGAGATTGGTGGTACTTACGGGAACACAAACCTGGGAGCGTCCAACGAGACGGGTGAGTGGGAAACGTGGTTGAAAGCCGGCACCGGCGACGACAAGACCGATATTGTCGTCATTGCCGATTTCTACCAACGCTCGGGCGGCGTCTTCAGTCGCGACCGCGACATCTCCAGCAACGCGAATGCGCGTTCATTTGGAGGATTCGACAATCGCAGCAGCAATCTCCCTGGCAAAGTGGGTACACCGGTCGGAAGCTTTCGCCTGATTCCCAGGTTGTTTTTCAGCACGAACTCGCCGACGCCGCATTCGGCTCCTAACGCCGAAACTTCTCCATTTTATACTCTTCCGGGGGCCGTCCCTGGAATGCAGGTTCCCGGTCTGTTGGGAGACGGGAACTATCAGGCCTATAACTTCGCCTCTGTCACGCCATTGCTGCCTCCGGCAGATCGCCAGGTGGTCTATGGTTCCTTCACCCGCGATATATGCGATAAATACCTGACCATATTTGCCGATTTCAAGGTGGCGAGGTCGTTTTTTGATTCATCGGCCGCTGCCGTGCCGTTCTTGCCTGACCCGTTTAAGAACCCTGGCTCGGCCGTTGGCGTTAGTGGTAGTTCGGGTGGGGTTAGTGTCCCGATCCAAAATGCGTTTAATCCGTTCACGGTAGCGGACGGGACCTGGATATCGCCCAGCGGGGAGCTGGTCCCGGTAACCACGGGCGTTCGGTTTCGCGCCGTTAACGACACCGGCACGAGAACCGACAAGATTACCTACTGGGATTACATATTTGACGTTGGGTTGAAAGGCGAGATGGGGGAATTTGGCGACTATTTCAAGACTTGGAACTGGGAGCTAGGATTCCGTTACGCTCGGAACGAGGGAGAGGACTTGGCCATAGGCGACGTCAGCCAGCCCGGGCTGCGCGACGCCTTGCTGGATACGAACCCGGCTACAGCGTTTAATCCTTTCGGGGGCTTCTTCGGCACCAACTCGAATGCGGCAAAAAGCCGGGTTTATGTGAACCTGCATAACAGCGCTACCTGGGAGCAACCATTGACCTACGCCACGTTTAACGGCGACCTGTTTAATTTGCCTGCCGGGCCAGTTTCATTCGCGATCGGTGGCGAGTACTACGGTGAGAGGTGGACTCGCACCCCGGATTCGCTGAATACGACGTTTAGCTCGATTGGCTCTACCGACCGGGAAGGCGCGCGGGTGAACCGGGATGTGTGGTCGATCTACGAGGAAGTGCGGGTACCACTCACGAGTCCCACATGGAACTTCCCCGGATTCTACAGCTTCGAGGTTGACTTCGCCGAGCGCGAACAGTGGTTCAGCCAGAACACTTCTGAGGTTCTGAGCACGAATACGCCAAAGGCGCACACCAGGTATAACGCGCAGAAGCCGAAGATATCTGCACGCTGGCAGCCGCTTGATCCCAAGTATATCGGCGCGCTAACCCTGCGTGGGAGCTACACTGAAGCGTTTCACGCCCCTTCGGTGCTTGAGCTTAATCCTGCGGGCTCGCAGAGCTTTCCGCTGGTGGTCGATCCGTTTTCGTCTCAGAGTGAAAACCAGATCGAGGAACGTCAGAATGGGAACCCCTTCCTGCACCCGGAAGTGGCCTACGAATGGACCTACGGGGCTGTTTACAGCCCGAAATGGATCAAGGGCCTGACCCTGAGCGCGGATTGGTGGCATATTGACATGCGCGATATCGTGGCGCTCCTCGGCGCGCAGTTCATCATCCAAAACTTTACCGGCACTGACCTGGTGCAACGCGGACCAAGTACCATTCCTGGCGAGCTTGGCCCAATCAACCTGGTCCTTGACCCATTCTCGAACCTTGCTGGCATAGTCATGGAAGGTCTGGACTACGAAGCGATCTATATCTTGGATTCAACGATCTTCGGCGGCGGAGATTGGGGTAGAATAACGACCACGGTCAACGGCACTTGGTTGTCCAAGGCCGTATTTCAGCCGACCCAGGCTCAAGACAGCTTCGGTATCGCAGGTGATTTCTTGTCAACGTCATTCACTCTGACCAATTCACTGCCACGAAATCGGGCTAACTTTAGTATCTTCTACGATGGCCCGGCTGATACATGGATGGGTGGACTCGATGTCGGCGCGGTAGTCCATTGGATCGCCCAGTATGAAGATGACAATATCGACTTGGTCGGCAGCAGTCCCCATACGCCGCGGACTGATCCCGCTACCGGTCAGGAATCTCCCTTCGCGCGCAAAGTGGCGATGTGGACTACGTTCGACCTGATCCTAAACTACACCTTCAACTTCCCAGCGCCGGCTCCAGCCGAGGTACCTGGCTTTGCCAAAGACGGCGGCAAAAACGTGAAGATGAAGGACGGCAAGGAGAAGAATGTCATCCCCGTGTCCACTGCCGAGTACGGCTGCAGCAACTGGAAGTGGTGGCTTAATAACACTACCGTTACGCTCGGTATGCAAAACGTGCTCGACGAGGATCCACCGTTTGTCGCTGGCGCCTTCGAGAACAACTACGACGAAACGCTGACCACGATCAAAGGCCGGTTCTGGTACGTCGGCTTGAAAAAGCGCTTCTAAAAAATCAACTAGCACAAATTCCCAGCGGCCGGGCTCCTCAAAGAGCCCGGCCGTTTGTTTGTAGCAATCGCCCCTGTGGGCAACGCGCGCGTAAACGGACACGGGCACGCCTTCCGGGACGAGAGCAATTACAGAGCCCACCCCGGCTCCTCCCGGGGAGGCTGCAAAGAAAAAGTGCGGAGGTCGGTTCTCTTTTTCTCTGCAATCTCTGTGGTTAATTGAGATACAAACTGATGTCGTTGAACGCGTCACGCTCTGGGACCAGGAAACCGCGCAACCTACAGCGGCGGTTGTGGCAGCAGGCGTCCCTTTTGGGACTTCTCCTAATCGCCCTGATTTTCATCGCATACGTCCGAGTCTTTAACGCCGACTTCATTTGGGACGACGAATCGCATCTCACCCAGAATCCCTGCATCATTGGCCCCTTGGGATTCAAGGAAATCTGGACCAGCGCGCGGGCGGTCTATTACCCGCTGGTGCTTACGACTTTTTGGGCTCTGCACAAGGTCGCCGGCCTTTCGCCCTGGCCATACCATCTTCTGAATGTGTCTTTGCACGCCGGGTCAGCTGTTTTGCTCTGGCAGGTCTTGCGACAACTAAATGTTCGCGGCGCTTGGCTGGGAGCGGCGCTATGGGCTCTGCAGCGCTATGGGCTTTGCATCCGGTGATGGTCCAATCGGTCGCCTGGGTAACCGAGCTGAAAAACACCCAATCTTGCCTCTTTTATCTATTATCGATCTTCTGCTTTTTGAAATGGGAACAGCAACCACGGATTACGCCCATAACACGGATAAGGGTCACAGAAGATCCAAAAGCGTCTCGGCGGCAGTTTAGAAACCACCGGTCCCTGATGTTTGCTTTGGCGCTCGTCTTTTCCGTACTTGCGACCCTAAGCAAGCCTTCCGTGGTGATGTTGCCTGTGGTTCTTGCCCTCTGTATCTGGTGGCGAACGGGACGGATCCGTTTGCGTGATGTCGCAGCGCTTGCGCCGTTCGTGTTAATATCCACGCTTGCCAGCCTTTGGACGATCTTGGAACAGAAGTTCCATGCTGGGGCAATTGGCGCTGAATGGGCGCAGACCTGGCCGGAACGCCTTATCATCGCGGGGCGCGCGATCTGGTTTTACATTGCGAAACTGGCATGGCCGCATCCGTTGATCTTCATTTATCCACGATGGAAAATTGAGTCCTCGCAACTAATAGCCTATTTGCCGCTCGTCGCGGCATTAACCGGGTTGGTTACCTTGTGGTTGAACCGCGCAAGATGGAGCCGTGGGGTATTTTTTGCCGCCGCATACTATGTGATTTCGCTGTTCCCTGTGCTTGGATTTTTCAGCGTCTATTTCTTTCGCTACTCGTTTGTGAGCGATCATTTTCAATATCTGGCGAGCATGGGACCGCTGGCTTTGGCTGGCGCAGGCATCGTAACTGCTGTAGGGCGTTTCGGTGAAACGCCATCCCGCTTAGCGTCTGGTAGGGCGTTTCGGTGAAACGCCATCCCGCTTAGCGTCTGACACAGACCCCCTACAATTTTCTGATAACATCGCCGCAGTTAGATCGAAATCGCTTCTGCTTCTGGCAACCGCGGGAACGTGCCTTCTGTTGCTTGTTGTTCTGACATGGCGACAAACTGCCGTTTACCACAATCTTGTTACCCTGTACACAGCGACGCTGACAAAGAATCCCGGTTGCTGGATGGCACATTACAATTTGGGCATCGCTCTCAATGACCAGGGCGACACTGATACGGCGATTGCTCACTATCGCCAGGCTCTTGAACTGCGGCCAAGTTATGCGGAGGCGCATTATAATCTAGGCCGGCTTCTTGTACAGAATGGCCAGCTCGACGAAGCTATTACTCATTACGAGAAAGCACTGGAAATAAATCCTGTCGATGCGGAAGCACAAAACAATCTTGGCGCTACGCTTTTTGCGAACGGGCGTGTGGATGAGGCGATTGCTCACTATCAGAAGGCGCTGGCAATCCAGCCGGATTACGCCGATGCCTCTTGCAATCTGGCGAGTGCGCTTCTTTCCAACGGTGATTTAGATGGTGCCATCGCTTATTACTCAGGCTGCCTCGCGGTATCACCAAATCAATTTGAGGCTCAATACAACCTTGCGAGTGCCTTGTTTCGAACAGGCCGGACAGATGAGGCGATCGCTCATTACCAAAAAGTCCTTGAGTTGCGCCCGGAGAATGCAGATGCCCGTGCAAATCTGGGGAGTGCGTTTCTTGCAAAAGGCCGCGTCCGAGATGCAATCGCGCAGTACAGGGATGCGCTTCGGATTGCGCCTGATAACGTAGCTGCCCAGAGCAATCTGGCATGGCTGCTGGCGACAGCTGCCGACCCGTCGCTCAGAAATGGATCAGAGGCCGTTCTTTTGGCCGAACGAGCAGAATCCGAGAGCTCCCGGAGCGAAAATCATGCGATTGTTTTGCGCATCCTTGCGGCGGCATACGCTGAGACTGGCCGCTTTGTTGAGGCTAAGAAAACTGCTGAACAGGCATTGCAAGCGGCAAAGATCGAGGGGAACTCTACCTTGTCCAACGCTCTCCGAGATGAAATTGCGCTGTACGACTTGGGCTTACCGTATCATAAATAATTGGCATAACACTCAAGCAGCGACTGTTGCAAAAGCCTGCCGCTTCGAATAAACGACCTGGTCGGTTTGAGGTCGAAAAACCTCGTTTATTTGTGATAGGGCAGGCCGAGTTCGTACAGTGCAATATCATCCCGAATCGTATTGGCTAGTATGGAGTTGCCCTGGGTTTGGGCTGCCTGCAATGCCCGTCGACCAGTCTCCGCCGCCTCAGCGAATCGGCCGCTCTCCGCATAAGCAGCCGCAAGAGTACGGAGATAATTGGCATCTTGGCCGCCGGAAAGTTGTACGGCTTGTTTGGCGACCTCGATTGCCCGATTCCCATCGCGAATTGAAGCATCGGAAGAGGTCGCGAGCAGCCACGCCAAATTATTGCGTGCCATAGCGTCTTGCCGGGAGATCCGGGCCGCATGCTCGTACTCGGCGATTGCATCCTTCTGTAATCCTTTGTTTAGAAACGCGTTGCCGAGAGCGGTGTGGAAGCCTGCGTCGTCCGGCTGGGCCGCAAGCGCCTTGTGCCATTGCGCAATCGCGTCGTCGATGCGGCCCTGCTGAAATAGAACGCTGCCAAGGTTGAAATACGGGTCACCGTAATCGGGTCGCAGTCTCACGGATTCTTCATAATGGCTGACCGCCTCGTCGAGCCGTCCTTTTCGTGCAAGTGCGTTGGCAAGATTGTTCTCCATCAGTGCTCGACCCAGATTGTAATGAGTGGCAGCGTTGTGGGACCGAATGTTCAATGCCAATTCGAAGTGCGAAATTGCGCTGTCCCATTCGCCACGTTGCAGGAGAAGGTGGCCGAGATTGTTATGCGCCATGGCGTTGTCCGTGGTAACCGCCAGCGCATGGTTCCATAGCCTTTCAGCCTTTCGCTGTTTTCCCAATACGAAGTCTGCACAAAAGCGTGCCAGCTTAAGAGGGCGATGATCGTCGGCGTAACAATGGCGGCGACCCGCAATTGAGCCGGCTGGCGCAATCGTGAGAGGAGATCGGCGACCGTCCAGACGATCAGAACATACAAGCCAATCTGTGGCAGGTACGTGTACCGGTCTGCACGTCCTTGTTCGCCAGCCTGGACGAACCCGATCACCGGCACGAGCATTCCGACATACCAGAACCAACCAGTGAAAATGTACGGTCGTTCTTTTCTCCAATGGATTGCCAACAGGCATACTGAGATAAGAAATGTAACCGCTAAAATAACCTGCCAAAGCGGCAGCTGGTCGTTGGGGTGAGGATAGAAAGCGGCCAGCCGCGCGGGCCAAAACATCTGCCAAATGTAGGCAACGTAACTGACGGCGGCATTGTTCAGTCGCCATGCAAACGGCAACTGGTCGATTGCTCCTGCGCTGTAGAGCTGTACCAGAAAAGTCGCGATACACGAAAAAGCAGAGATAGCGAATAGCGGAATTTTTTCCACAAGCAAAGACGCGACTGAATGCGCTCGATGGGGGCGCCGAGCACCGTATGCGAAGGGCGTGCGCTCCCCAGAAAACCTATCCAGCGGCCAGTAATCCAGGAGCAACAGTACAAAAGGTAAAGTCACCAGCATCGGTTTCGACATCAGGCCGAGAGCAAAGAAGAGTGCCACTGTCAGATAGCGCCCGATGCTTCGCGCCCGCACGTAACGCATATAGGCCCAGAGAGTGAGCATGAAAAAGACGCCGCTGAGCACGTCTTTGCGTTCCGACACCCATGCCACTGATTCGACATGCAACGGATGAACGGCGAACAAGGCCGCCACAAAAGCGCTTTGCCAAAATGCGCCAGTCATTTTTCTTAGCAAAAGAAACAGCAGGACGACAGAGACCGTGTGGAGCAGGACGTTTGTGAAGTGATGTCCGCCTGCCTTTAAGCCAAACAACTGGCAATCGAGCATGTGCGAGAGAGTAGTCAGCGGATGCCAGTTCCGCGCGTGCGCGTGAACAAAGGCGTTGATTACACCGTCCAGCGTGAGACCGCGCGTAATCAGAGGGTTGTCATAAACGTAAACGTGGTCGTCTAAATTGACGAAATCGTGCCAAAGCGTTTGGCCAAAGACCAACCAGGTGAGTGCAGTAAGAGCGAGGCAGACATAAAGAGATGCGACTCTTGACGAGGTGCGATTGCTCTGACGCTCCGCACGCGGCGCAGCGCTGGTAGCGCTACCGCGGACCGGGGATAGCTTCCTCAAGCGCCCCTTATCTTTACGGTGACGAACTGTCATTCGTTAGGCTAGGATCGCGGAGGGGCTGCCGTTCCTGGTAAAGTATAATATTGCCCTGCAGTTCGGTAGCTAGACTCGAGTTCCCCTGGCTATCGGCTAATTCAATCCCCCGCTGTGCAGTCTGGATTGCTTCAGCGAACCGGCCGCTTTCTGCATAGGCCGCGGCTAACGTGCGGAAGAGTATTGGGATTCTGCCGCCGGAGAGGCGTAGGGCTTGTTCTGCCAATTCAACCGCTTTTGCTCCATTGCGAAGAGACTGGTCGGGTGATGTTGCAAATACCCACGCGAGGTTACTCATTGCGTTTCCGTTGTTGGGTTGAATCGCCAGGACCTTCTGCCATTCTTCGACACCTTCGCCAACACGACCTTGCTGGGTAAAAACCGTGCCCACAATATTGTGAACCTCGATGTTATCAGGTTGTAGCTCCAGTAATTTGCGATAGTGGATCAACGCGTCGGCCACTTGACCTTTTTGAACAAGGGCCTTGGCAAGATTTTCATGGGCAGGGCTATTGTCTGGCCGAAGATCCACGGCTGCTTGCAGGAGCGAGATAGCCTCGTCAACTTTGCCTTGTCCTAAAAAGACGATACCGAGGTTATTTTCAGCAACATCATTGTTTGTGGTTACTGCAAGCGCATGCCTAAACAACGTCTCGCTATCGCGCCAATACGAGGCCTGAACCCATGCGCACAGGCTCAAAGCGCCGATGACAAGTATTGCAGTAGTGCTCAAAATTGTGCGTTGATGTCGATACAAAGCGGTCAAGTCGGCCACTCCCCAGGTGGCGGCTATGTATAGGCCGATCTGTGGTAAATACGTGTATCGATCAGCCCTGCCCTGCCATCCGACTTGCACCAATCCAATCACTGGTACCAGCATGCCCAGGTACCATAACCAACCCGTTAGAAGGTAGGGTCGCTGTTTTCGCAGCGCGACGGCTACGGCGGTAATGCATATTAGAAGGAGGAGGCAAAAGATGATTTCGCCAAGCGGCAGCCGGTGTTCTGGATGCGGGTAAAACACGGCGAGCCGCACTGGCCAGAACATCTGCCAAATGTAGCCGACGTAACTTACCACGGCATTGTTGATTCGAACCGCTATCGGCAACTGCTCCGTCCAACCGACCGCACCTTTCTGGGCGAGCAAAGTGACGAAGCTTGAAACGGCGGAGAGAGCTATCAATGGAATCTTTTCCAAGACCGGCATTAATAACTGGCGTCCGGCGCCTGATCTGTGACCTCCGATTCTAGAGAGTGGCCAATAGTCAAGAACCAGTAACACCAATGGCAGCGTGACCAGCATCGGTTTTGACATAAGACCCAACACAAACATCAGTGCCACCCCCAGGTAACGTCTCAGTGACGGCGCGCGCGTGTAATAGACATAGGCTAGCAGTGTAAGCATGAAACACAGGCCGCTCAGCACATCCTTTCGTTCTGCTATCCAGGCAACCGATTCGACGCGTAACGGATGAACGGCGAACAGCGCCGCAACAAAAGCGCTTCGCCAAACTGCTGCGGTCATCTGTTGCAGCGCAAGAAAAAGGAGGATCGCCGCCAGGGTGTGGAGGAGGACATTCGTAAAATGATGCCATCCTGCATTTAACCCATATACCTGACAGTCGACCATGTGCGAAATGGTCGTCAGCGGATGCCAGTTCATGGAATGAATATGAGTGAATGCCCAGGCAATACCGCCTATGCTGAGTCCGCTGGTTATTTTCGTGTTTTCATAGACGTAACGCGGATCGTCATAGTTAACAAAGTCGTGCCAGAGCGTTTGCCCAAAGACAGCCCATGTAAGCACTGCAAGGAACAGGCACACACCGATGATCAGCCAGGAACGGTTGGTTCGCGGCAGAGCTAATTGAGCGTTGCTGATACGGTGCATGCCTTGACCTTGGAGAAATGACAAACTGCAAATGACGAATGACGAAAGAAATCCAAAAGACGCAACGCGGTATGTGGAGCGCGGCAGGCACATCCCAGCACCGATGGACCTACGGAGAGTACCGCATAGCTCGTTCCCGCTGCCAGTCTCACTATCGAATTCACCCATCGCCCGCCCTGGAAAAAGATCAAAACGATCCTCCCTGCATTGATTGGGAGTAGTCCCAAATGAATTCGAGTAATCGTCTCTCCAAAGATTGACATGATCACGGCGTAACCAGCATAAGTATCCGGGAACAACGTGTAGTAGGCGAGTTTGTATGGTCGCATGCCTTGCAACGTGAGCCGGGCGGCATAGCCGTACTCTCCCGCGTCGCGGTCAAGTGGAATTCCTAGAAGTCGAATCCGGATTGGATGGCCAGTCCCGAAGACGATCACGGCAGGAATCCGCCAGTCAAGGCGCAACCCCGTGTCGTTGATGTCGATCTTCTGCGTCACCGGATGTTTTCTCCGATGAAAAGCGGTCGCTTGCAACTGAACGCTTTCTACTGCACAGCGTTCTCTTAAATGGCGTCTAATTTCGCGATTCCGCGCAAGATTTTTGGACTCGTCCTTTCTCTGCGCACTCGCGCTTGCGTTTTTGTTTTAGTTTTGGCAGCAGTCACGATTCTCGCATACCGCCCTACATGGAATGGTGGATTTCTTTGGGACGATGACGTCTACATCACAAATAACGAGCTGCTAACGGCACCTGATGGACTGCGGCGAATCTGGTTCTCGCTCGATTCGCCTTCGCAGTACTTCCCGCTGGTCTATACGACGTTTCGCATCGAACACGGGCTTTGGGGACTGAACTCAACAGGTTACCACTGGGTCAACCTTGTGCTGCATGTCGCCAACGCCCTGCTGGTGTGGCTGGTCCTGGCGCGGTTAAAGGTACCGGGAGCGTGGCTGGCTGGGGCAATTTTTGCGCTGCACCCCGTGCAGGTGGAATCAGTCGCTTGGATCACAGAACGCAAAAATGTGCTCATGGGCTTTTTCTTTTTGCTAACGCTACTTGCCTGGATTGCGTTCGTTGACGGAAGAACGAAGCGTCCCTGGCTGTTTTATGGACTCGCCCTGATCCTTTATCTACTGGCGCTGTCGGCCAAGACAACGGCCTGCACGCTACCCGCAGCATTATTCTTAATTCTGTGGTTGCAGAGGACGCCTATCAGTTGGAAGCGAGTTTTCCAGATCATTCCCTTTCTTGTCCTTGGCATCGCCATGGGCGTGTTAGCGATGTGGTGGGAGCGGTACCACCAGGGGACGAGCCGTGCTGTTTTTACGTTCCTGAGCCCAATCGAACGAGTTCTCGTCGCGAGCCGTGCTGTTTGGTTTTATCTCAGCAAACTCATCTGGCCATCGAATCTGACATTCATTTATCCGCGGTGGGATATCGCGCCGACTCATCTGCTCAACTATGCGTGGCTGTTAGCGGGAGTTATAGCATGCGGAGCTCTCTATTTTCTGCGTCGATATTTGGGGCGCAGCGTCGAGGTCGCAGCGGGATTTTTCGTTGCGACTCTCAGCCCGGTGCTGGGATTCATCATGCTTTACACATTTCGCTACACGTTTGTAGCCGATCATTATCAATACCTCGCCTGTATCGGTCCGGTCGCCCTGGCGTCTGCTGGTCTGGTCAATTTGGCCGACACGTTTAAGAACAGCCGCACCTTAATCTTAAGCGCGGCGCTGTGTGTGGTCGCAGTGTTGGCGACATTGACGTGGCGGCAAGCTGCAATGTATGGAAATATCGACACGCTCTGGCGCACGACTCTGGCCAGAAATCCTGGTTGCTGGATGGCTCACAATAATTTGGGCATCGTGCTATTCGAGAAAGGCCAGCTTGACGAGGCGATTCGTCATTACCGGACGACGCTCGAAATGCAGCCTGACTTTTGGGATGCCGATTACAATCTTGGCACTGCCCTTCTGGGCAAAGGCCAGGTGGACGAGGCAATTTTCTATTGCGACAAAGCGGTCAGGATGCAGCCAAACGATCCAGATGCCCACGTGGCGTTCGCCAATGCTCTTCTTCAAAAGAAACGAACCGACGACGCGATTGCTCACTATCAAAAAGCGGTGGCAATACGTCCCGATTACTTTCTTGCCCGTTACGGTCTCGGCCACGCTCTGCTTGAGGAAGGGAAGTTTGATGCTGCAATTGAGCATTCCCGGGCTGCCTTGTTGATTCAGCCTAATAACGCAGACTGTCACACGGTCCTGGCCATTGCTCTTGATGAAAAAGGTCAATGGGTCGAAGCCATCCAACACTACGAAAAGGCGTTGGAGATTTCTCCTCAATCCGTTTCCGCCCTGAATAATCTGGCGTGGTTGCTTGCCGCAGGTTCCAACGCATCATTGCGAAACGGAGCCAGGGCGATTCAATTTGCGCAGCAAGCTGACCAGCTTTCCGGAGGCACCAATGCGCTTGTGCTCCGCACGTTGGCAGCGGCGTATGCGGAGGCTGGCCAATTTGGAAAAGCGATCGAAACCGCCCAGGCTGCGATGCAGCTGGGGCAGAGTCAGGGCGATGATTCGTTAGCGACCGAGCTTCAGCAAGAGATCGCGCTCTATGAGTTGGGGTTGCCTTATCGTGAAATGGGGAAATAAGAACGGTATAGCTAAGCCCGAGTGACTCGTGATTCGTTACATCGTTAGAACGGACGATCCAACAGTGTGACGATTCAACGGTCCAACGCGGCCAAGGCCGTTAGAGTTCATCGCGCAGAATCTCGAACACCTTTGGGCTGTCCACTACTCCTGCCAGAGCATCTGTCCCGGGGCCATTGCCAAACGCGACTACGTCTTCAACGGTGACCAGGGCAGATTTCGTGTAAAACGCGGCCGGCTCCGGCTGTTCCGTCTGCAATTGTTTGCCCTGATTTTCGTCTTGTTTACCTGGTATTTTCGCTGCTCCGTACGATTTATCGCCATTCGGTCCGGTCGCCCAAGTGATCCACGGCTGGCCGGCAGAATTAAAGCCTAAGAGAGCAATGCCGCTATCCTTGCGAAAAGGAAATCCATTCAGATTTAGTCCGCCGAGCGCCACATCACCGCAGACTATAATTGTCGACTTCTCTCCACCGTAACTTCGCGCGATTCCAACTGCACGGTCGAGTTCCACCGTTTGCCCAAGGGTCCTTTCGCCGTTGTTTTCCTGCGATGCCCTTCGCATTAACCCTGCATCAACCACCAGCAGATACCCGCCAACGTTGTACTGGAGCAATTGGATTGCTCGCCGCACCATATCCGCAAGGCTCGGCTGCTGACTTCTTTCTTCTACCTGGTTCATAAATGCGAGATCTTCTTTGCTAAAAACGCCGACCAGTTTCGGTCGGCGCCAGGCGGGAACCGCGTCCAACTCCGCTCGGGTTCGAACAATATCGAACCCGTTGCCACGGAGCTCGAGTAAGAGGTCGCGGCTGTCTTGTCTCTCTCCGCCTTTTGTAATTGGAAGAAATTGCGCCGCACCGCCGCCCATTGCGATGTCGATGTTTCCGCGATCCGCAAACTCAGCTGCAATCTTCTCGGCATCGCTCGACTCGGCGGGATGTGCGTAAAAGGCCGCGCTCGTCGGATCGGTGAGTTTTGTGTCCGTTATGAGTCCGGTGGCCCGTCCATATTCCCGCGCTAACTCCACGATGCTCTTGATTGCCTTCCCGTCGACATTGATTGCGACGGCCCGGTTGGGCACTCGCTCGCCTGTCGCAATTGCGGTTGCGGCGGCTGCCTGGTCCGGAGCGGCGAAATCCTTTGAATAATTCATTACCAAAGCTGCATGAGCCATTGAATCCAGGTTCAGACGTGTGCCAGCACCAGCAGCATAGGCGCGGGTCGGGGCAAGTCGGGCAGGGGAAAGGCCTTCCCCAACAAACAGAATAATTCCGAAAGGCTTCCGGATGACCCAGTGCTGAAAATAAAGAACGCCAATTCCGGCAAAGGCGAGCAGACAAAAAAGCGCCAGTAACTGATTACGCCACTTCATTACCTTCCCTGTAGCGGCGGTCTACTCGTCACGCCGTAGCGTAGCGGAGGCGGATAACCGTCGCAAATGCCGTGCTGCAATTAAAAGAACCGCTTGTCGATTTTGTCATTCATCGGCAAAGTGCGCGACGTATGGCTGGTCCGGTAATGCTTATCATTCGCGACGGCTGGGGCATTAATCCAGGCGGCACTGACAAGCGCAAGGAAAATGGCGATGCAACCCTTCTCGCATCGACTCCATTTCACGAGAAGCTCTACCGCGATTATCCAGGCTCCAAGTTGAGCGCAAGTGGAAGCGACGTCGGTCTGCCAGAAGGACAAATGGGCAACTCGGAAGTCGGCCACTTAAACCTGGGAGCTGGTCGGATCGTTTACCAGGATCTGACGCGAATTAACAAGGCAATTAAAGAGGGCGAACTAACGCGTAACCGAGTTTTGCAGGAAACCTTTGCCAGTGCGCGCGATCACCGGCTTCATTTGCTTGGACTGGTTTCAGACGGCGGTGTGCACAGCCATTATTCGCACATGATCGCGCTTGCGAACGCGGCACATGACGCAGGCATTGCGGAGATTTTCGTCCACGCGTTCACCGACGGCCGCGACACGTCACCGACCGGCGGCGCCGCTTGTCTAAAAACTTGCGAGAAGGAACTCGAGAAAAGCGGCGGCCAAATTATCACGGTTGTGGGCCGGTATTTTGCGATGGATCGTGATCGGCGCTGGGACCGGACCAAGAAGGCGTGGGACGCGGTTGTTCTGGGTCGCGGCGAAATCTGCAAATCCTCGCCTTCGGCGGCTGTGGATAAGCAATACAAAAACGGCAAGACGGACGAGTTCATGCCACCATTGATTTTTTCTCAAGCAAATGAGCAGCGCGTTCGTGACAGCGACATGGTTTTATTTTTTAACTTCCGCGCCGATCGAGCGCGCCAATTGTCGCAGGCATTTCTGCTGAAGGATTTCGATGGCTTCGACCGCGAGGTCTGGCCCCAAGTGGAGTTCATCACGCTAACGCAATACGATGTGACTTATTCTTCGCCGTTCATTTTTGCGCCGGAAGAGCTCGCCGACATCCTGGGCGAAATCGTCAGCGCGGCCGGCAAACGGCAATTGCGCATCGCCGAGACGGAGAAGTATGCGCATGTCACCTATTTTTTTAACGGGGGCATCGAGAAGCCGTTTCCCGGCGAAGACCGCAAATTGATTCCTTCGCCAAAGGTCGCCACTTACGATTTGAAACCGGAGATGAGCGCGTTCGAAGTCACCGAGGAGTTGCTCGCAGTCACCGAGGAGTTGCTCGCGGGGATGGCGAACTACGATCTGATCATACTTAACTTCGCCAATCCCGACATGGTCGGCCACAGCGGCTTGGTCAAAGCGGGAATCAAAGCTGTAGAGACAGTAGATAAATGCATGGCGCGCATTATCCCCAAACTGCTCGAGCTTGACGGCAAAGCCATCGTCACCGCCGACCATGGCAATTGCGAGCAGATGCGCAACGCTGATGGTTCGCCCAACACTGCGCACACTAGCAACCTTGTGCATTTCATTTACGCGGCCAACGATGCTGCACGTTTTCGGTGCGAAGACGGAATTCTGGCCGACGTTGCGCCGACTCTTTTGTTTCTGTTTGGACTGCCGCAACCGAAGGCGATGACCGGGCACAATTTGCTCGTGCCGATTTCGCAGAGAGCCGTGGGGAATTAGCGTGGGCAGGGCGCGTCACTCCGTGATCGCCGTGCTGATTTTACAAGATTGACAACGCTCGGCCACAATCTCGTCGAATGTGATTTCCAATTTTCGATTAATTGCTCGTGTCCCGGCGACGGCGATTCGATGCAAAAGCCGAATGTGATACTCGGCTGTTGTTTCGTGCCAGATTGGTTTACGGACGAGCTTGAGCGCACCGGCTGCTTCGACGAGAGCGCCCCAGCTGGCGGGAATCTCCGAATCGCGGAATAAATCCTCAGGCAGAACGAGGAAATACAAATTCGCGCAGTGATAGCGAAGTAATTTGTCGAACTTGGTGCAATCGTAGAGGCGATTTTGCAGGGCACGCAGCTCGCGCAAAATTCGCGCGTGACCACGGTGGCCGATCACGGTGAAATCAGGCAAATCGAATTCGGGAAACAGGGAATCACCGTTCCGCAGACTCGGATAATGTGCGCGGAGGCGCCTTTCGAGAAGCTGGCGGCGTTGGCAAATCGTCTCGAGTCGCTGGCGAGCAGCATCGCTCTGGCAATTATCTCGCCGCAAATCGCGGAGCACCTGTTTACACTCAAAAATCGCTGTGGATCCAATTCTCTTAGGCGTCAGTCGATACGCAGCGACGTCGGCACGATACCGGCATTTTGGCAGGCTCACTTCCATTGCACACGCGGAATAGCCTTGGGCCTGCGCCCATAAAAACGCCAGCCGCTTCAGCCGAGCATGTCTCTCAGTTTCGCCGTGGGCGCGTTTTATTCCCGCAGCCATCTCGCGAGTTCGCGCGCCCAATAGGTGACAACGATACCTGCCCCTGCTCGCTTAAGCGCAGTCATGATCTCCAGTACGGCATCGCGCTCGTTCAGAAGCCCTTTCTCGACGGCGCTCTTGACCATCGCATACTCACCGCTCACGTGATAAACGGCGGTCGGTTTTCCAAACCGCTCATAGACTCGCCAGAGGATGTCCATGTACGGCAAGGCAGGTTTTATCATCACGATGTCCGCTCCTTCGTCGACATCCAGTGCCACCTCATGCAATGCTTCATTGGGGTTTGCAAAATCCATCTGGTAAGAGCGCCGATCGCCGAACTGCGGCGGGCTTTCGGCAGCCTCGCGGAATGGCCCGTAGAAAGCCGATGCGAATTTGGCCGCGTAACTCATGATCGCAGTTTGTTCGAATCCTGTGGCATCGAGCGCCGCGCGAATCGCACCAACGCGACCATCCATCATGTCGCTCGGCGCCACGATATCTGCGCCAGCTGCGGCATGAGAGAGCGCCGTTTTCACCAACAACTCCACAGTCTCGTCGTTGAGAACGTGGAAATGGTCTCCATCGATGTGTGTCACACCACAGTGCCCATGGCTCATGTACTCGCACAGGCAGACGTCGGTAATCGTGACTAGATCCGGACATTTTGATTTAATGGCTCGCAGTGCTGTTTGGACGATTCCGTTTTCGGCGTAAGCGCCGCTAGCCTGTTCGTCTTTTTGTCCTGGAATACCGAAAAGTAGAACGGCCTGCAGTCCCAGGTCCCGCGCGGCACGCGCTTCATCGGCAACTTCTTTTACAGACAATTGAAAAACCCCCGGCATGCTGGCGATCGGCCTGCGCTGCTGGACTTTTTCACTTACAAACAGCGGCAAAACGAAATTGTGGGCATTCAAATGTGTCTCGCGCACCAGGTTTCGCAGAGCAGATGAACGCCGCAACCGACGCGGGCGGTGCACGAGTTTTCTCACAACGCGACGCTACGCGTTGCGAAAGTGAGTCGCAAGCAAGCAGGAACCAGCGTCCCGGCGTTTTCCCTGGATGAAATGGGACAGGCGCTTGACGGCGCGTGACGTTAGGTGTCTGCATCTTGATCGTGGCGCGCGGCTCCGATTATCTGTTGGTGGATATCAGCAATTCATACGCAAAATTTGCGTTTGCATCCACAACCCGAGTCTTCGCGCCGACACGGATCGTTACCCGCAAGCTTTCAACTCGCATGGTCGCCCAGCTTCTTGGAAAACGAAATGTGGGGAAAGTGGTCGTCTCTTCGGTAGTGCCCGCGAAGAACTCGGCAATTCTGAAAGCTGCGGGAAAAACGAAGGTAATCTGGCTGGACTTTAAGCTGAAGCTGGGCGTCGAGATTGATTATCCCAAGCCGCGATCGATTGGCGCGGACCGGCTGGCGAACGCTGCGGCCGTCACGGCACTCTACGGCTGTCCTGCGATCGTGGTGGATTTCGGCACGGCGGTGACCTTTGATATCGTCTCAGAGCGCCAGGCCTATATCGGCGGGGTGATTGCGCCAGGCCTTGAAGCGATGACTAGCTTCCTTTATCAGCGAACGGCGCTCTTGCCGAAGCTTTCATTGAAAGAACCGCGACGCTCGATCGGTAAATCGACAATCCAGGCGATGCTTTCGGGGGCCGTGTTCGGCTATCGCGGATTGGTTCGCGAAATCCTAGCGCAAGTTAGAGCGGAGCAGTTTCCGCGTAAGAAGGTTCACGTCGTGGCGACGGGTGGATACGCGCGACTGATCGCTCGAGGATTGCCCGAGATTGGCGTGATTCGTCCGAACCTTACTTTGGAAGGATTGCGGATTGTGGGGAACCTCAATGACTGATTTACGACGGGGTGGTGTAGTCGCGCCTTACTATTTTTGCATATCGATTTTTCCGAAGGGTGCCGAAAAATCCATTGCCTGGAGCAACTTTCCACTTGTCAGACGCGTTGAATAGGGTTCAGTCGCTACTTCATGAGAGTGTGGGGGATGGCGGCGGTCGCCGCGCTGGTGCTTAGGTTATTCGTCGCAGATTCGTTCGGAGCGGAAAATGTCGCCCCGACGAAAGCGGAGCTGGAGGAATTGTACAACGCTGCGTTCCGCGCGTTCGATTCAAATAAGTTTGACGAGGCGCTAAAACAACTCGATGCCATCGATGCCCGCCAACCTGATCTTGCCGCGTCAAAGAACTTGCGCGGCGTGATCCTGATGCGCCAGGGCAACTACGATCAGGCGGAAGCAGCACTGCAGGACGCCAGCCGAATCGATCCCAAGTTTTGGAACGCGCGCTTCAACATGGCGGAAATTCCATTTCTTAAAAAAGATTGGGCCGACGCGCGGAATCGCTTCGAGCAACTCCTTTCCAACGGTGAATCGGATCTGGCAAAAGAAGCTTCGCAGCTGATCCAATACAAAATCCTGCTCACGTACCTTCTCGAGGGAAAAGACAACATGGTCGATTCCATTCAGGCCAAGTTGGAGCTTTCGCCTGATACGCCGGCAGTTAACTACGTGAAGGCAGCCGTGGCGCTCCAACAAAAGAATCAGAAGGAAGCGAAAGATTGGATCAGCTCCGCGGAAAAGAATTTTTCGCCGCAACTGAATAAACTTTTCGCCGAATCGCTTTACGAAGTTGGATGGCTGGAAAAGCCGGTAGGCGAAGCGCGGCCTTCATTGCCGCTGATGACGGCTGCTGAGCGCTCGGAAAAGACGAAGGCCTCCGCTCGTGCAAAGTTTGAGCAGGCACAGCAGGCAGTGCGGCAGCGCGATTTGGCGGCAGCTCTTAAACTGATCGATGAAGCTGATCAAGCAGATCCGAATCAGGCGGCGACGACTAATTTACGCGGCGAGATTTTGGCGCAGCAGGAGCAGTTCGACCAGGCCGAAGCGGCATTTAAGAAGGCAGCCAAGCTGGATCCTAAACTTCGCGAGGCACAATACAATCTGGCGCAAATTCCCTTTAAGAAGAAGGAATATGCAAAAGCGCGAGACCGTTTCGAGACGTTGTACAAGCGCACGCCCGGGGGCGATAAAAACCAGGCGGCACAACTCATCAAATTCAAGATCTACATGACGCTTTTGCTCGAAGGAAAAGAGAGCCGCGCACATGCAATGATGGACGAGTTTCAATTTACTGGGGACACGCCCGCATTGTATTACGCTCAGGCGGCTTGGGAATTTCAACACAACAATCCAGAGAAAGCCGCCGATTGGACTGCTTCGGCCAATAAGATTTATTCGTCAGCACTAAACGGAGTTTTTGCTGACGCTTTTTACGACGTTGGTTGGATGCAAAGGCCTCCAGCAGGGACCATGCCGACCCCCGCGTTCGACACAGCCCAGGCTGAGGGGAGTCCGGCAGTCGAGCCGAGTCCTATTCCAGACAAGGTCTTTGCTGCAAATAGCCAAAGTGAGACCTCGAAAAGTGAAGGACTGGCTTTGGGCTCAACGATGAGCGCGCCCAGTGCCGGACTGGATATCGCCAGCGCTGGATCAACAACTGGGCAGACTTCCATTTCCTCGGCAGACTTCCATTTCCTCGTCGACCGACTCGGCGTCAGGAACAGGCGCTCAGCCGGTGCAGCAGCCGGCGTCGGGATTGCCATCAGGTGGCAACGATTCGACGGCCGTGGCTGCGCCCGCTGAATCACCGCAGACATCGCCTGCTTCAACGGAACAAAATGATCAACCGGCTGTCGCTCAGACGAGCGCTTCCGCGAGTCCCGCCGTAGAGGTTGAGCCTGCCAAATCTGCGCCGTCCGGCATTCTCGCAAGAAGCAGAATGTGGGTTGTCGGGGGACTACTTTTAGCGGCGCTGGTCATACTCGCCTGGGTGACCGTGCCTACGCTTCGCCGTCGTTATGCCTTCAATGTGCCAAGTTACTCGCGGACAACCCCTGCCGCCGCGCCTGCCCCGTTTAAGCCGAGAGCGTCGGTAACGCCGCAAAGGAAAACTTCACAGGACAACGGCTTTGTCGGAGGGCCCCGTCAGATTTCGCTGCAATTAAAGGCGTCGAAACCGTCATTGCGACATAACGCCATTCCTTCGAGCAACTTGAATCACGATTTTGGTTTGACCAAAGACCTCAGAGCGAAGCCGTCACTGGACTCGGCGTATCAGACGGAACAGCCAAATCATGAGGTGTCGGTTATTGAATCAGAGACTGAATTATCTGTGGGACCAATTTTCGAACAAGCGGCAGAGAACGGGGAGAGCCCGGATACCACCCAGCCGGCTGAGATCGCCGGGACTACAGCGATCAGTGAATTGACCGAAGTCACTGCTGCGATGGCGCCGCAAGCGGCTGCTGCGATTTCCGAACGCGTTGAGGAAATCACCTGGCCCACACGTGAGGCGAGCGAAGCGTTCGACGGTGCAAAGGAAACCTCGTCGTTTGAGGAGGAGCCCGTTGAGAGACCGCAAGCTGCAGAAATTGCATTGCCCGCCGCTACAGCGTTGACGGAGCTTCCCGTTGAATCGGTCAGCCTGGAACAACCAGTGCCCGACCAAACACTTTCGACTGTGATTCCCACGCCAGTGCTTGCAAGAGCTGCCACCTTCCCGTCTGATCCACCAAGGCCCGCTTCCGCAGAACCTGTATTTCCGCAAACAACAACACCCGCAATCATGCCTGAAACAACTCAAACCCCAATCGCTCCCGTAAACAAAGCCCCGGCCCCGCCGATGGCCAAACCGCAACAACCACCTGCCGCGATGCAAACATCCGTGCAGCTCACTTTCTCGTTCGAGATTGCAGCCATGCAGTTGACACCCAGTTTTAAAATGGGCGCCCTCAAGGTGCGTCCCATATCGAAGCTGGTCACGATGCGGTTGCCCTCGCCTCAGCAGCCTCAGTCGGCTCTGAATTTGCAGGTCAGCTTCGAAGTGGCGAAGATTCAGCCCGCCTCAGGAGCGCTCGGCACGATCCGAATGGTTCCGTCGCAACAGCAGAGGCCCACGCCTGGTGGTTTGCCGTCATTTGCAGTCGCGGGATTACAGGTGGTGTCTAATTCTGAGACCGCGCCAGTCCAACTCACACCATCGCGACAGGGACGGGCATCTGTCCTTATCACGGTGCCATTCCAGATTACCACGCTTGAGTTTGCACCCTCGCTCGAAATAGCATCCGTTATCTTAAACTCGAATTCCAAGCAGGTGGCCGTTCAGCTGCCGGGCGCCGGACCATCCCCAGTTGAAGGCGCGCCAATGTTTGAGATCGCAAACCTGGAGCTAGGCGAAGGCGGCGAGATTGGCATGATGCACCTGAACCCTGTTAGCGCGCCAAAGCGCGCCTGACCAGGCGAGCCCTCGTAGTCGATCAGCGCCAGTTTAGCGAACGCAGTTGTTTCGGAAGAAATAACGCAGTTGTTTCGGAAGAAATAATCCGTTTTTTCGAATCAGCTTGCCGTCGAAATAAATTTCTCCGCCTCCGTATTCGGGACGCTGGATGTTTACCATGTCCCAGTGGACCTGGCTTCGGTTTCCGTTGTCGGCTTCCTCGTAGGCTTGCCCGGGAGTGAAATGAAACGAGCCGGCGATTTTTTCATCGAACAAAATGTCCCGCATGGGATGTAAAATGCGTGGATTAAATCCGAGCGAAAATTCGCCGATGTAACGGGCGCCGGGATCTGAATCGAGAATCTTGTTCAGCTTTTTCGTTTCGTTGCTCGTCGCATTAACGACTTTTCCGTTTTTGAATTCGAGACGGATGCCATCAAATGCGATTCCCTGATAAATGCTTGGCGCGCTAAACGTCACATGACCTTCGACTGAATCTCTCACCGGACAGCTGAACACTTCGCCATCGGGAATATTGCGATCGCCACCACAAATCACGGCTGGAATCCCCTTCTTGCTAAAGCGGAGATCAGTGCCGGGACCTTTGATTTCAACTCGGTCCGTCTTTTCCATCAAACGATGGAGCGTTTTCATGCCCGGTAGAAGTTTCCGATAATCCAGCGTGCAGACTTCGAAATAGAAATCTTCAAACGCCTCGGTGCTCATTCCGGCAAGCTGTGCCATGGATGGTGTGGGCCAGCGCAGGACCACCCACTTGGTTCTTTTGACTCGCTGATCCTGCACCGGACGCATTTTCCTGGCGATTAATTTCATTGTCTCCGGCGGCACATCAGATAGTTCCGTGACGTTATTGCTGCCTCGCACTGCGATATACGCATTCATTTTTTTCATTCGCGCCAGTTCGTGGCTTGCCATGGGGTTTAGCTGTCTGTCGGAGGCCTCCAGCGCGAGCGCTCGGTTTACTCGGGCGTGGTAGGTCTGTGCAAATGGCACTCCGCCCGCTTTCCGCGCCGCGCGTATCAGCGCGATCGTCATTTCGTCGGGAATATCGAATGCCTCGATGAGGACCGTTTCATTGCGCTTGAGACGGATGGAATATTCCACCAGAAGTTTCGCGAGTTTATCAAATCGGGCGTCGTGCATAAGCCCTTATCATTCCACCAGCATCGCCGGACGCAACCGGCTGATGCTACGCGCTCCGGATAAATTTCGCTGCGAAAGCGCCATCGAAACCGTCTCGAAAGGGAAGCGAACGCTTCTCTTCCATAAGACGCATGGCCAGCGGAGCGTCGAGAATTCGGCGCACGACCTGTTCATTCTCTTCCGGCTCAAGGCTGCAGGTGCTGTAAACAAGTACACCCTCCGGCGCTAATAATGGGATGAGCGCGCGAAGCATTTCGAACTGCCGCTGTTGCATGCGGGGGAAATCACCTTGTTGCAATCGCCACCTGACATCCACGCGTCGTCGCATTACGCCGGTATTGCTGCAAGGCGCATCAAGCAGGATGCGATGGAATGGCGCCATTGAAGCAATCTCTGCGGGGACGTGACCGCCTGTCCAATCGTGATCAAAAATGTGGACGATCCCAACGCCCAGGCGCGCCATGTTCTCTTTCAAGATCTGCAATCGCTCCGGGTCGCGATCGCATGCAACGATTGTCCCACGGTTTTCCATTAATTGAGCGATGTAACCGGTTTTTCCGCCCGGAGCGGCGCATGCGTCGAGGATCTTTTCTCCAGCTTGGGGACTCAGAATCTGACAGGCGATTGCGGTGCTCGGATCTTGAATGTAGCAGTGGCCTTGCCTGACAGCGCCTATCGGCAACACATCGAATTCAATGAACTCGGGATTACGCGCCACCGGCCGCGAGTTCGGATAAAATCGGAGGAACTCTTCGCGGTCGATTTTTGGTTGATTAATCCGCCCGTAGACGGGCGCGGGAAGATTGTTCCATTTGCAGAGTTCTTCCGCGTGTTGAGCATCGAGATGCTGTCGCCAGCGCTCGACAAGAAATTGTGGATGCGAGGTCCGAACAAACAGAGGCTCTGCATCGGCACGTGCAAGTAACTCGCTGTCCCGCCGGATCGCGGCGCGAAGCATGCCATTCACGATTGGTCGCTG
>Ga0193735_1000036_pt1 | contig 48249 bp, 37 predicted proteins | sample U1m2metaG_FD_145080 | JGI IMG/M metagenome (GOLD analysis project Ga0193735, IMG submission 145080) | Soil microbial communities from a riparian zone of the East river system, Colorado, United States - U1m2 | ecosystem: Environmental > Terrestrial > Soil > Riparian zone | place: USA: East River... | reverse complement strand
CTCCAAGCGCGGCCGAAGATGGCATGCGGTGCTGGCCTTTCTCGATCTGCTCAAACAAATCCGCCGCGTGAAATACGATTTAGTAATCGATCTGCATGGTCAGGCGCGCTCTGCCTTTTTCGCCCTTGTTAGTGGAGCGCGTGTGCGCATCGGATTTGATCGGCCCGTCAAGGACATACTCAGACACGGTTGGCGGGGCGCGCGGGAAGGGTCATGGATAGCTTACACGCGCCGCATTCCTATTCCGACACTCGATGTTCACGCAATCGATCGCTACCTCTGGGTCGGGCCGTTGCTGGGTCTTGACGACAACCCGCCAGACCTCACTATTCACCTTTCATCGCAAACCGCGCGTAATGTGCAGCGCCTCTTGGAGGAGCACGGCGTGCCCGCGTCTAAAGCGCTCGCCGTGCTGGCGCCGGGAACCATATGGGAGACCAAGCACTGGACCATTGAAGGATTCGCAGCTGTCGCGCGGCACTTTCTTGACAAGGGATTTGCTGTCGCTCTGGTTGGTGCGAAACGCGATGAGGCGCGATGCCGACAAATCGCAGCCGCCGCACCCGGCGCATGTGATCTTTCCACCAAAACGACGCCCGCAGAATTGGCAGCGCTTCTTGAGCGTTCCGAGATTTGCGTGACGAATGATTCTGGCGCGATGCATCTCGCCGCGTCGCTCGGCAAGCCGATGGTCAGCGTGTTCGGCCCGACGAATCCGGTTCGCATCGGCCCTTATCAGCGACCGGAATCGGTCGTGCGCTTGGACTTGCCATGTTCGCCATGCAATTACCGCCGGCTGAGCCAATGCCCGTTTGACCATGTCTGTATGAAACAGCTGACGTCTGCGATGGTAGTCGAGCGGGTACGGAAAATTCTTGTGGCGCCCAAGAGTCACGCTGAATTGTTGTAGCGGCGTTCGTTGCGGCGAACACCCGAAGCGAATGATCAGGCGCTTGGCACAAGCGCCTCTACAACTCATATTCGCGCTGAATGAGTAGAACAAAGGCGATCTTCGCTGGTCTGATTGTCGGACTGCTCGGCGGGATCGTGATGACAACGGTGATGCTATTGCTTGGTGCGCTCGGTGTCGCGACCCCGCTCGTGATCATCGGCGACCGCCTTTCAGTTTTTATTCCCCCTGGTCCGTTCCTTTCCCTCATGGGCAAGGTAGGCGGGTACAATCATCTGAAGCAAATTGGCGTTGGATCGACAATCGCCGGCCAACTCGTAGTGAGCGCGATTGGCGGAGTGATTTTCGGATTGTTCGCGCGACGCAATCCGGCGCGCGTGTCCGCGATGTGGACGATATCGATCTTTGTTTTGCTGCCGATCGTTGCAGGTGCAATCGCGCTCTGGCCAGTCCTGGGCACAAGCTACATTGGCCTGCCGATCGACGTCGCGCGCCTGGTCACACTAATAGGCTTCGCGCTGTGCGTTTTTTTGTTCGAGCGAATCCTCGTCCTTGGCTTTCAATTTCTGGCAACGCGAAAAATCCCGCCTTCGCCACGGCTACGGCGGGCGGGCGGGAAGGACGACTACGAGTTTACTCCCGCTATTGGCCGGCGCGCGTTTGTCCTGAGCGCAATCGGAGTCGCAGCGGCGGGCGGAGGTGTTGCGCTGATCCGCAAACTCTATCGTGCTGCAACATTCAGCTACGACGGAACGCAATACAAAGGCCGCATCGTCGAGCCGATTACGCCTAACGAGTTGTTTTATTGCGTGACGAAGAATGTGGTTGATCCCAGGGTGAATGTTGATCTTTGGCACCTTGAAGTGAACGGGCTTGTGCAAAATCGCGCCACGTGGCGATTTCAGGACCTTTTGGGATTCGAAGCGACCGAGCAGGAAACGACGCTCATGTGTATTAGCAATGGTTTGGACGCGGGCCTGATCAGTAATGCTATCTGGAAGGGTGTTCCGTTGCGCGACCTGCTTGACCAAGCCGCGCCGCTTTCCAACGCCGCCCGGGTGCGCCTCCACGGCGTTGATAATTACACCGATGCCATCCCATTGGAGAAAGCTATGGAGCCAACCACGTTACTCGCGTACGAAATGAACGGTGTCCAATTGCCTCACCGGCACGGTTACCCGCTGCGGGTGATTGTGCCGGGCTACTTTGGCGAAAAACATGTGAAATGGCTTACGCGCATCGAACTAACGGATGCCACCGCGAAAGGATTTTACGAAACGCAAGGCTGGGGCCCCGATTTCATCGCGCCAACAAGATCGAGAATCGACCTGCCCGAATATGAGTCGCGGTTTTCGTTAGGCGAATTGAACGCGCCAATCGAAGTCAAGGGCATGGCTTACGGAAGCGACCGCGGCGTTTCACGAGTAGAACTCAGTTTTGATGACGGCAAGACTTGGCGGGACGCCGAGATTTATTACGCCGGCGGCGATCTCGCGTGGTCGCTTTGGAAGACGGAATGGACGCCCGATGCAGCAGGTGATTACATCCTCGTCGTCCGCGCCACCGACGGCGAAGGGGATGTGCAGGAATTTGAAGAAGATCGCGGTTGGTTCTCCGGTGTGACGGGCTTTCATAAAATCAACGTGCGCGTAACGGCGTGAGTTGCGGTTTCTAGGGAGCACAGGGCTGCCAGCCTATAGTTGCCGGCAAGCCTGCCGGCTACATCTTTGAACACGCCAACTCGAGGTGACGCGATTTCCCGATCTCGGCAAGCTGCCGAGATCTACAGGCTGGCAGCCCTGTGCTCCCCGAACCTGTGCAACTTGCGTCGTGTGCTAAATTCTATCGATGGAGAAAGTCATTATCGTGGGGAGCGGTTGCGCCGGATTGACAGCGGCGATTTACGCTGCGCGGGCGAATTTGAGTCCGCTGGTGCTGGAAGGGCGGCAGCCAGGCGGACAACTTTCTACCACGACGTTGGTGGAAAATTATCCGGGATTTCCGGATGGTATCGATGGCCCCGAGCTTATTCTCAACATGCACAGGCAAGCCGAGAAATTTGGCGCTCGTTTCTCTTACGCCGAAGTGACCGATTTTGATGGAAGCAACGAACATGTCCGGGTAAAAGCGGACGATGAGTGGCTTGAGACGCAAGCGTTGATTATCGCCAGCGGAGCTTCAGCCCGGTATTTGGGACTGGAAGACGAGGAGAAATTGATCGGCCACGGGCTGACCTCATGCGCCACGTGTGACGGCGCATTTTACAAAAATGTGCCGGTCTGCGTCGTCGGTGGCGGCGATTCAGCGGCGGAGGAATCTTTGTTTCTCACCCGGTTCGCTTCAAAGGTTTATCTGATTCATCGGCGCGATAAAATGCGCGCCTCTATAATCATGCAGGAGCGCGTATTTGCGAACAAGAAGATCGAACCGATCTGGAACACCGTGGTTGCGAAATACATTGCCGATGAAAAAGGCGAGATGCAGGCTGTGCGTTTGCGTAATGTGAAGACAAACGAGGGACGCGAACTTCCCGTGGCGTGCGTGTTCGTGGCGATCGGCCACGACCCGAACTCGCGACCGTATCGAGGCAAACTCGACATGGATGGCGACGGCTACTTGATCACGAAAAATCTGGTCGAGAGCAAGCATCCCGGTGTGTTTGTAGCCGGAGACGTTGCCGATCGCGTTTACAAGCAGGCCGTAACGGCGGCCGGTTCTGGCTGCGCGGCGGCGATGGATGCGGAGAAATATCTGAGCGAGCTAGAATCGCAAACGTGATTCCGCCGTGTACCACTGCCGCCATTCTTCTGTCATGCTGAGCGGAGTCGAAGCATCTCTAATTGTTAGGTGCCTCTGTGAGCGAAGAATAATTCTAGAGATTCCTCGACTTCGCTCGGAATGACAAAAATGTAGTGAAGATCTCCGATCTGACTCAGTTTTATTCTCCATTCAGCGGCGGCGTGAAGCGTTATCTCCACGAGAAAATTGCGTACATCAGGAACTACTCGCCCGAGGACGAGCATGTTCTCGTTGTCCCTGGTTCAAAGACTGAGGTGACGAGCAACGGGCGGTCACGAGTCTATTCGATTCGCTCGCCGTTAGTCTCGCGGAGCTCGCGTTATCGCGCGCTGCTTAATCTGCGCGCGATCGAAGAAATCTTGGACCGCGAACGGCCTGATCTCATCGAATCGAGCGACCCATATCAAATTGGATGGAAAGCGATTGCTGTCGGGCGTGCGCTGAAAATTCCGGTCGTTGGTTTTTATCATTCACACTTTCCCGAAGCGTATTTGAAGGGCACCGCGATATTTTTGGGCAAACGGGGCACATTGCGCGCGATGAAATTAACGCGCGCCTATGTTCGTAAGCTGTACAACCGCTTTCAGGCCACTCTCGTTCCGTCGGAGAGACTGGCAGACCTCCTTTCTGAATGGGGCGTGCACAATGTCCGGCCGGTACGGCTTGGGGTGAACACGAAAGTTTTCAACCCTGCACCCGATGATGCACCAGCCACACGCCAGTCGTTAGGAGTGGAGGCGGACCAAAAGCTGCTGCTGTACGTCGGGCGTTTGGCTAAAGAAAAAAATACCCAAACGTTGTTTCGAGCATTCGAGCTTCTGCGCATGCCAGACCGAAATAAATTTCATTTACTGATTATCGGCGATGGACCGCAGCGAAACAGAGTACAAAAAATTCGGCAACGCGTTGGCAACATTTCATGGATTTCGTACTGCACTGATTCTGCTGATCTCGCTCGTTACTATCGGGCGGCGGATCTGTTCGTTCACCCGGGTGTCCAGGAAACATTTGGCCTTGTCGCGCTGGAAAGTCAGGCGTGTGGAACGCCGGTGGTCGGAATTCGCGGCAGTTACATGGACCGGATTATTTGTCATGACCAGGGATCGTGGGCACGCGAGAACACTCCGGAAGCGCTGGCCGGCGCGATTGAGGCTTCAAGCGCAAAAAAATTGGTTACCCTTGGCATGAGCGCTGCGCAGACCGCGGAGAACCTTTATAGCTGGCCCCGCGTGTTTGAGGAACTTTTTTGCATTTATCGCGAGGTTCGCTCAAAATATCGCCGTTCTTAAATGGAGAGCGACGATCACAAGCCATTCCTCATTCGCGGCTATCGCAGATCCGACCGCGAAGCGGTAAGGAAACTCTGCTGCGATACCGGATTTCTCGGCGACCCGATTGATCCGGTGTACCAAGATCGCGAATTGTTTGCCGATTTTCTCACCACTTATTACACCGATCACGAGCCGGAATCGTGTTTTCTCCTGGAGGTGGACGGCGAAATTCGCGGTTATCTGCTCGGCTCGCGCAAGCCGCTGCAAAACCAGCTCTACGCGCTGTATCAAAACGTCTGGCTCTTTTTTCGCGCGCTGACGCGCTATTTCCGCTACAACGAACGTTCGCGCCGGTTCGTTCGCTGGATTCTTGTCCATGGCTGGCGCGAAGTGCCCGCAGCGCCGCGGCGTACGCCACATTTCCATGTCAATCTGCTGCCAGACGCCCGTAAAGTCTCGACAACACGCGCGCTCATGAGCGCGTACTTGAGTTATTTGTATCGCTCCGGTGAAAAACGCGTTTATGGCCAGATCGTCACATTCGAAAGTCGCCGCGGTGAAAAAATGTTCGAGCGCTATGGGTTCAAGGTGTTGAACCGCGCGGAGATCACAAAATACAAGGCGCTCTATCCCGAGTCGGTCTATCTCAGCACCGTGATCAAAAATCTGGAAACGGCCGGACCGCTTTCCGCTTACTCCCGCGTCCGCGAATAAGCCGATAAGGGCGTCCAAGAGATTGCAGGGTTGCAAAAGTTACAATGGCTTTCTGGCCCTTCCGTTTTAACGTTGTAACGCTTGTAACCTTTTAACCTTCCTTCGCCGGCATAGCTCAGCTGGTAGAGCAGCTGATTTGTAATCAGCAGGTCGTCGGTTCGAATCCGACTGCCGGCTCCAGCCTTCGCTTGGAGCGATGCGGAAAGCGGAGGCAGCCACGCCGGAGTGAAACGTAGGCGGGTCGCACTACACTGTCTTTACAGACAAGCGCCCCAAGGCTACGGCTTGGCAGGCACTCCATTTCCGATTTTCGAATGGCGATTGTTTGATTTACGCGCCGTGTCATCCAGGTAGAGCGCTTGCCCATGACGTGGTGGAATCATTGCATACGACAAAGCTTGAATAGCGCGTTTATCGAATGGTAAAGCTTGAGCCGAAAGAGAGTAACAACCATGAAGACACATAACTACAGTACCCGCAGCGTGATCCTCCTGCTCGCGGTCTCGCTGTTCTTTAGTGCGTTTGTCGCCGGTCAGGCAGTGGGTGCCGATCCACGGTCCCCTCACGCCGCGGCGCCAAGCCAAGCACCTGCCCGTTTGATCATAAGGCGCAATCCAAATTTGGGCTTCAACGTAATCGTCCAATTGTGGATCGATGGCCAGCGGGCTGGATCTATTGGATATGGCCACACCTATGAAGGTTTCCTGGCGCCGGGCCATCATGTTTTAGCGGTGCTGGCGAGTCCCAGTCCACGGTGGCCGGTTCCCTGGCAACTGCCTTTGGCTGTGCGAAGCGGCCAGACCTACGGCTTCACAGCAGTGACAGATGGATCAGGAAATTTGATTCTGGACGGCCGGTTTGGCTTCCCGCCACGCGTTCAATGATTTCAAATTAGTTAACCAATAACGAAAATTCATCCATGGAGGTAACAAACTATGAAGACACACAATTACAGTAGCCGCAGCGCGATCCTTCTGCTCGTGGTCTCGCTGTTCCTTAGTGCGTTCGTGACCGGTCAGGCGATGGGCGCCGATCCACGGTCCCCTCACGCCGCAGCGCCAAGCCAAGCCCCGGCCCGTTTGGTCATAAGGCGAATGCCAAATCTGGGCTTCAACGTAATCGTCCAATTGTGGATCGATGGCAAGCCAGCTGCATCGCTTGGATATGCCCACACTTATAACGGTACCTTGACACCTGGCCGCCACGTTTTAGCGGTGCTGGCGAGTCCCAATCCGAGGTCGCCGACCCGCTGGCAACTGCCTTTGAATGTGCAAAGCGGGCAGACCTATATCTTCACGGCGACGGGAGGTCCTTCAGGAAATCTGGTTCTGGCCAGCGGATTTTAACCAGGGAACGTTCCGTTCAGGCGGCAGCGGTGTCGCCTACGCGCAGGCTCATGCCCATGACGCGGAAGATCCGATCGCTTTTTTCCAGATAACCGGCTGAATCGAGATCGCGCGGCCGGGGAAAGCCCGCCGAACGCCATCGACGTTCGCTCTGAATTTCAAGTGCCGTTTGCAGCCGGTGCGTTGCCGGCGAAATGGAGGAGCTCGAGAATATTTCCGCGGAGGCGAAGAAATTCCGGGCTACTGCGATCGCGCGGTCGAGCCAGCGTATTCGCAATGGTCTGATCGATCCTGCCCGGAGGCTGAGTCATGATCATGATGCGATCGCTCATGTAAATGGCTTCGTCGATGTCATGGGTAACAAAGAGTATGGTCGTGCGGCGTGTCTGCCAGAGCCGCAAGACTTCATCCTGCATCCGCATGCGAGTAAACGCGTCGAGCGCGCCGAGAGGTTCGTCGAGTAGGAGAACTTTCGGGTGATTGATGAGCGCTCGCGCGAGAGCGACGCGCTGGGCCATCCCTCCGGAAAGATGGTGCGGGTAAGCGTCGTCAAATGCTTCGAGGCCCACGAGGCGCATGAATTCGTCCACCTCATTTCGTTTCTCGCGCAACACTCCACGCGCAACGAGACCGGCCTCGATGTTGCGGCGGACGGTGAGCCACGGGAAGAGGTTCGGGTCTTGAAAGACGAGACCGCGTTCCGCGCCTGGTTCGCTAATTCGTTCAGAACCGATCAAAACTTCCCCTGAATCGGCGGAATCCAAGCCGGCAATGAGACGAAGGAGAGTTGACTTGCCGCAACCGCTCGGGCCAATGAGTGAGACCAATTCTCCCGCGGCTATCGATAGCGAAATATTACTGAGAGCCTGTCGGCGCGTGAACGAATCATCGGGAGCGGGAAAACTTTTGCTCACCTCGTGAACGCGGAGTGAGGACGCTTCGGTCTCAGCCAGTGCTACCATTTGATGATACCTTTTTGCCAAACCAGCATGCGGTCGCGGATCTTGAACAGAAGCGTCATTAAAGTTGAAAAAAAGCCAGCCATAATAATCAGCGCGGCGAAAACTTTCCCGTATTCGGCCCAGCCTTGCGCCCAACTGACATACCAACCGAGACCGGATTTAACTCCCACAGACTCCGCGACTACGAGAGTTAGAAAAGAGGCACCGAGCCCCATGAATAAGCCGATGAAAATGTTCGGAACCGCGGCCGGAATCGCGACGCGAAAGATAAGATAGGCGCGTCCGGCGCCGAGTGTTCGAGCTACATCGAGATAAGACGCGCGGGTATTGGAAATCCCGGAGGCAGTTAGCATCGTGACCGGGAACCACACCGTGAGCGCGATCAATCCCGCCGCGGACACAATTGCCGAAGGGGCCACTACCATCGCAAGAGGAATCCATGCTGTGGCTGGAATCGGCCCCACAATTTTGAGCAGCGGCATTCCCCAATAGCGCACCGAAGCCGACCAGCCGATGCACACCCCGCTAACGAGTCCGACGATGACCCCAAGCGTGTAGCCACTCAAAAGTAAAACGAGCGAGTGCCAGGTGCTATCCAGCAAAAGCGCGCGATCGCTAATCAAACTCCGTAAAACCGCCGCGGGTCCGGGAAAGTACGGCAGTGGAAGCAATCGCAGGCCCGATGTAATAAGGTCCCAAACACCAATTGACAGGATTGCAGCAGTAAAAATCGGCCACATGTGCCGCATCCATTGGCGCAATGCCGGCCAGAAACTTTGCGCGATTGCCAGAACAATTGATACGCCGAGAATTTCCCAAAACAGCAGCATGTAAGAATGCGTCTCGAGCGGCGGCGCATTTCTGGAAATCAGCAAGTGAATTCCAAACGCAACTAAAGCTGCCACCGGCACAGCCAGCTGCATCGGCCAGGGCAGTGTCGAGCTACGCTCGATCGCCCCCGACGCCTTGCTCTCCGGCTTTGATTCCACGAGGGAGGGTGAGTCCGGCGATACGGCCCGGCTCATTTCTGGCCGGCTATCATATTTTTCTGCGCGCAGGGCGCATCCGGGTCAGCCAGGTTCGGTGCATCCTGATCAGGCTGATCGAACATTTTCCTTCGGCAACACGAATCGCCGCTGTCTTTCTGGATCAACTCCGCGATTAGCCGGATATCATCGGCCGGTGACACCTGGCCTCCCGCGACCTTTTCCACCTCCAGTGTCTTGATCCACTCGTCCGTAACGCCAGGAAGATGCATGAAGGCGCGTTTGGCGAGCGCGTCGGTGTCGGTGTCCGAAGAAAGCATTTTCGCGGTTTTCATTTCCCGGCTGGCAGTGTGAACCGACTCCTCCGCGAGTTGGACACTCGGGACATAGCGCAAACGCGCAAGCGCGGCCATGTTTAATTCAGGTGTTGAGGCGAGATATTTTTTCTCCACCGCCATCATTGCCGCAGCTCGGGGATTCGTTTCCACCCACTTCGCGCCTTTCAACAGGGCACGCGTTGCTCTCGCCGCGGTATCGGGATTCGCGTCCACCCACTTGCCGTTCGCGATGACCTCGCAGCAGTATTCGTCTTTGTACGGGGCATCCATGATCTGATCCGCAATATTTCTCACCTTGCCCTCCGCGATCAGTAAGCTGCCGATCGGTTCGGCGTTAGCGACTGCGTCCACTTCCCCTTTGTCGATTGCCAGGCCCAGTTCGCCAGCGGGATAGACTTTCCAAGTGATGTCTTTGCCGGCATCAATCCCGTGAGTGCCGAAAACGCGATTCGCGAACACAAACGGCGGCGTGCCCATTCCCGGCACGCCAATACGTTTGCCCTTTAGATCCTGAATCGTGTGAATATTTGTTTTCACGCCCGCTTGGACGCGGAGACATCCGCGGTGGATCCCGGCCAGGAACCTGACATCCAAACCCTGCTCGATTGGCTTAAGGAAGTACATCACCAGATGATGGGTGATGTCGTAGCTGCCAAGCGCCAGTGCGTCTTTATAAGTGGCCCAATTGCATTTCACCAGTTCAGGCTCCAGTCCTTCCTCCTTAAAGAAGCCCTTCTCGTACGCGGCGTAAATCGGAGCTTCGCAGGTCAACCCGATGTAGCCGACACGGACTTTATTCGAATTACGGGCCTTGGAGCCGGAGTTCTTATTACACCCCGACAGAACTAAAATAGCGCAGGCAGCAATGGTGATGAGTTTAAAAGTCATTTGCCGTTTATTCAGAGGTTTTGAGAATAAAACGATAACCTGCGCCTATGGAAGCAGAATCTTTCGGCACGATCAAGGTGTCTGATTGCGTTTTCTAATCAGGTCACTCAGTATGTGTTGCGATGATGCATGATCCCATGGAGCTGCGCCACCTGCGCTATTTTCTCGCTGTGGCCGAGGTTGGGAGCTTCAGCCGCGCCGCAGACCGCCTCGGAATTTCTCAGCCCACTCTCTCTCAGCAGATGCGCGATCTGGAGGCCGGGCTTCGGGTGTCTCTGTTCCAACGTCGGGGAAAACGCATTCTGCTGACTTCAGCAGGTTTGATTTTTCAAGAACACGCGCGCGCGATTCTGCGTCAGTTCGAGATTTTCCTCCAGGAACTTAGCGCCGAACCGCAACAACTGCGCGGGGCTTTGCATCTCGGAGTCGTTCCAATCCTGAACGTGCCTTTGGTACCCCATCTGCTCGGCCTGTTTGCTGCCAAACACCCGGGCATCAGCATCATCGTTGATGAGATTTCGTCCACTGAAATCGAGACGGCGCTGGAAGAAGGTCGTATGGATGTCGGTCTTGGGTTCGTCACGCGATACTCGCCGAATTTGCGATACGAACGCCTCTGCACCGACGAATTTGCCTTGGTCGTTTCAGAAGAACACGCCTGGTCGAAGCGGCGACGGGTTCCTTTCGCGGAATTGCATCAGCAACGATTGCTACAGTTAACGGACAGCTTCGTCATGCGGCATATGACGGACGAGATTTGTCGAAAGCATCAGGTCCGGCCGCGGACCGTGGCCGAAATCAGCTCGATTGAAACGCTGCTGCGCTCGCTTGCGACATTAAAAGCCGCTGCGTTAATGCCGAAGATTGCGCTGCGTGGAAGGGAAGGATTGAAATTGAAAGCAATCCAGCTTCAGGGAAAAAATCTCGGAGTGGAGATCGGACTGTTACGCCTTAGCGATTCACTGGGCAATAGCGCGGTAAGCGCGTTCACAACGCTCGCCAAGGCGACGGTTCCGAAGATGATCAAAAAATAAAAGCGCAGGTCGGCGATAATGAGAAATTGTTTCAAAGCAGTTGGCGCGGTATGAGACTGCTCGCATTTGCTGTTACGCTGGCGTTGTCCAGCGCCGCTTTTGCCCAACAGAAACCTGAAGCGCTGCGCGACACCAGCAGCGATTTGCTCTGGAAAAAACTCGAGACCCGCGTTGAAGAAATCGCCAACCGGCTAGATGGCGTGATGGGTGTGGCCATTCTGGATCTCACTGATGGGCGGATTCTTTTGCACAATGGCGATCGCGTTTTCCCAACAGCCAGCTCAATCAAAATTGCGATCCTGCTGGAGTTATATCGTCAGGATCAGCAAGCCCACTCCGGTGCGAAAGACAAAGCAAAGCTCGATGACATTTACGCGTTCGATCCCAAAGACTTGGTCGAAGACAGCCAGATCATGGCGGGCCTTACTCCCGGCGTGACGCGAGTCACCAACCATGATCTGGCGCAATTCGTGGTTGCGGTGAGTGACAATGCGGCCACGAATGTTCTGATCGATCGCGTTGGAATGCAGAACGTGAACGCGACCATGCGGAGCCTTGGCCTAACGAAAACAATGCTGCGCCGAAAAATGATGGACGTCGCAGCGGCTCGACGCGGCGATGAGAACGTTGCCACGCCGCAGGAAATGGCCCGGCTCTTGGAAGCGATCTACAAAGGCAAAGTGTTAAACAAGGAACTCACCGACCAATTCATCAAGCAATTGAGGACTTTGAAGAAGGACAGCTATCTATCGTACGAATTGCCGGCGGCCGTCGAACTTGCCGATAAGCCCGGAACTCTGGACGGCGTGCGGAACGATTCAGGTATCGTTTTTGCGCAGAACCGGCCGTTTGTGATCAGCGTGATGACCGCTTACGACCGCGACGAGAAAGCAGCCGAACGCGCCATCAGCGAAGTTGCTCTCGAAGCGTATCACTACTTCGAGATGCGCGGCAAAACCTCCGAGTACGGCCGCACGTTGCCGCCGCCCGAGAAGCGGTAAGTGAAAATTCCGAGCAGCGCACGCGCCCCCCGCGTGCATGTTTCGGCACCGTCGCCGAAACGCTCTTCGTTGCTCCTTCAATCTGCAAGTCCGAGTTCACTCTGGACTCGACGATAGTGATTGAAAGCCGAATAATTTTGGGAAATTCTCGTTAGCTCCCGTGAACACAACTTGGCTGGCACCATCGGCCGCGCTCGTACTGATAGCGCTGATGTCACTCATTCCATGGCGCACACCTGCTGCGGATTCATCCGAGTCGCCACCCCGATTCACCTTGAGCATTCCAGCGGCCTTCGACAAGTCTGTGACAGTGAAGCGTTATCGAAAAGGTGAAGACATTTTCCCGCCATATGGCCTAATCACAGTTGCTCCGATGACGGCATATCACGGCGGGTATGGTCCACCCACCGCTGATCAAAGGTATAAACACTCTTGGACCGTGAGCATTTACGCGGTACGCAACACCAAGGTATCCGCGGCCTATGCCAAAGCGCGCGATGGCTTCGAGGCGGATCTGAATGAAACGCGCGTGTTCCACGGGTGGGAACGAGTGGCGACTTTCGACACGTTCGCACGATTTCGACGGAAGCACTTTCCTTGGGGAGATGCGGTATCGTTCCTTCATACAGAGTATCAAGACGGACCGGATACCGGTAAGTATGTCCCTGACAACGACCATTTGAGGTACGAGGTGTGGGGAGTGACGCGAGATCGGCAATATACTGTGGTGGCATCTGTTCACGTGAGTCATCCAAAACTTGCTAACTGGCCACATGTGCGAGAGGTCGAGAGTATCGAAGCGTTCAAGCAAGATAGAGATGTCAAGTTAATCGAGACGGGTAACCCTAAACAATTCGAGCCAAATCTTGCGGCGTTTGACGAACTGGTAAGCTCGCTCAAAATGCAGTGAGGACGTCTAGACGCTGCAAGCAGTTTCCAACGGTCCCTTGCAATTAAAAGTTCGCGATCGCGAGGGCGCGATCGCCAGCACGCGAGGGGCATGATCTAATGACATGGGTAACAGTTTTCCCTCTGAGAACCGCCACAATTGGCGTATGTACTCCCCGACATTTTTGCCAAATCAAAAATGTCTACCTCTAGAGGGAAAAATGGAGGGCACGTACCATTGGAGAGTGTTACCCATGTCATGAGACTGTCCCAGGCGCGTGCGCTCCCCAGCTACAGCAACTGATAGGGATCGACGTCGACGGTGACGGTGACGTCTTCGGGGAAGGGCAATCTGTCGAGCGTTTCGCGGACGAGGCGGCTCAGGCGCATGATGGCTTCGCCGCGGATCAGGATGTGAAATCGGAATTGGCCTTGTAATTTTTCGAGAGGCGCGGGCGTCGCATCGCCTAGGATGAATTCTTCGGCCAGCGCTTCTTTCAGACGGCGCTTCAAAGTTTCGGCTGAAAGTTTCGCGCGTCCTTCGTGTGCGGAACGGACCGTGATCAGGATCGCGTGTTTGAACGGCGGAAAATCGCAGCGCTCGCGGAACTCGAGTTCCTGCTGGAAGTAGCCGGCGAAATCGTGATGCCGTGCAAACTGAATCGATGGCGAAAACGGAGTGTACGTTTGCACGAACACTTCGCCCGGCGTCTCGCCGCGCCCGGCGCGCCCGGCGACTTGCGTGAGAAGTTGGAACGTCCGTTCGCCTGCGCGGAAGTCCGGCAGATGCAAGGCAAGATCGGCGTTGATAATTCCGACGAGCGTTACGTTTGGGAAATGCAGACCTTTAGCGATCATTTGTGTGCCGACGAGGATGTCGATCTTGCCGGTTCGAAAATTTCGCAGGGTTTCGCGATAGGCTTCCTTGCGCGTCATGGAGTCGGCGTCCATGCGGCGCACCACGGCCTTCGGAAAAATTTGGGAGACCGTTGATTCCACTTTCTCGGTGCCGAAGCCGTAATAAATCAGCGCATCTTGTCCGCACGCCGGACATTTCTTCGGCACGGCGGCGGTATGCCCGCACAAATGACAACTCAATCGCCCCGCGACTGCGGGATGCCGGTGAAACGTGAGTGCGACGCTGCAATTCGGACAGTTGCGCGCCTCGCCGCAATTGCTGCAAAGCAGCGAGGTGGAAAAACCGCGCCGGTTCAAAAACAAAATTGTCTGCTCTCGTTTTTCCAAACGATCGGCAATTGCTTGCGACAATTTTTCCGACAGAATCGCGGCTTTCTTTTCCCTCCGCCGTTCCTGACGCAGATCGATGATCCGCATGAGCGGCATTTGTTTTTGGTCCACGCGCTGGGTGAGTGTGATGAGCCGATATTTGCCATTGGCGGCGTTGTGATAACTCTCCAGCGACGGCGTGGCGCTGCCCAGAACCACGACGCACTTCTCGATCTTCGCCCGTACGACTGCAATATCGCGCGCGTGATACCGGGGTGCCTCCTCCTGCTTGTAAGTCGTCTCGTGTTCTTCATCGACCACGATGAGGCCGAGATTTTTCAGGGGCGCGAAAACCGCGCTGCGTGCGCCGATCACGATGCGCGCACGGCCGGAATGAATCTTGTGCCATTCATCGTGGCGTTCGCCTTCCGACAAGTGACTGTGCAAAACTGCGACAGCGTCTTGCACGTCAGCGAAACGGCCCTTAAAGCGCTCAACTGTCTGCGGCGTTAGCGAAATTTCCGGAACTAGAACGATTGCGGTGCATCCTCGGGCAAGCGCGGCGCGGATCGCCTGCAAATAAATTTCCGTTTTGCCGGAGCCAGTGACGCCGTGGAGCAAGATCGGGCGCGCGTTCTCGGGCGACTCGAGCGCCAGCACGACTTCCTCTAGTGCGCGCGTTTGCTCCTCGTTCAAGATGAGGTTCGATGTCGCGATGAATTGCTCGTCTGCGTGCGGATCGCGAACCACAGCTTCCTCGCGCAATTCCACGAGGCCGCGTTTCACCAGCGCCCGCAAGGTCTGATTATCGAGGGCAGTTTGTCGTAGCAGCTGCGCTGCGCGCATAGGCGATTCCAATCGCGAGATTGCTTCCAGAAGTTCCGCCTGCCGCGGGGCGCGCTTTCGCAGTTTCTCGAGATCGTCGCTGTCGATTTTTCGGGCGGGCTGGACGAACAACTGTTTTTTCCATCCCACTTCAGCGCGTCGAATCACTTGCGGGAGCATGCTGCGCATGACGGTTTCGATCGGGCAGCAATAATAGGCGCTGATCCATCTCGCCAGTTCGAGCAATTGCTCGCTCAAGATTGGCGCTTCGCCGATTACCAGTTCGATGGGCCGGATTCCTCTTGCTTCGCTGCTTTCTGGAACGGCTACGACCGTGGCGAGCGCAGATTTGTCGCGAAAGGGCACGCGCACGCGCGAGCCTACCCCGACTCGTCCGACCAAACTTTCCGGCACCGAGTAATCGAGCTCGCGATGAATCGCGCGATCAACAACGACGCGAACGTAATTGGCCCTTGCCAAGCCCTGCTCGCCATTCGTGCTCATGCTCGTGCTCGTAATCGTAATCGGCTATTGTAGCACGAGTTGGATGATACGATTCTTCTTCAAACTGATTCTCTGTGTACTGCTGGCACTGGCTGCAGGATTTGCTTATCTCGCAGTGCGATCGGGGGATCCGGTTTACACGTTCTACGAATGGATGAGCCCGGCGCGGTTTCAACATTATGATCGCGTCATTCGCGCCGTCGCGGTTGAACATCACCTCGATCCCATGTTGGTGAAAGCAGTCGTTTGGCGCGAGAGCCGCTTCGATCCGGGAAAACATGGCAGCCACGGCGAACGCGGGCTTATGCAAGTAAGTGAAAAAGCGGCTAACGAATGGGCGCGTGAAAATAAGATCGGCGGTTTTCAGGTGGCACAGCTTTTCGATCCGAAAACGAACCTGGAGGCGGGCAGTTGGTATTTGCATCGGGCGGTCGAACACTGGGAACATCAGGCCGATCCGCTTCCTTTTGCGCTGGCGGAGTACAACGCCGGCGCCAGTCGCGCCCAGCGATGGAGCGGCGGTAACAATATTGCCGATATACCGGTGAAGAAGTTCCTGCAAAACATCGATTTTCCCGGAACGCGCAAGTACATCGAGTCGATTATCGATCGCTACCAATTCTATCAGCGCCGTGGCAGAATGTGACGACACTCGCGTGGACTCACGATCTGACGGGTTGGCCGTGCGTTTTTCGACCTGTGCAGTAGAATGTCCATCTAGATTGGCAGCTTTTCGTGACGAAACCATGCAGCGGCTAGGCTTTCTGATAGTCGGTCTAATTGTTTTTGGCGGCGTGGCACAGGGACTTGCTGCGCTAGCTGGCAATAGCAATTTGCCGGAGGAAAACATCTTTTCCCGCGCACCGTTCCAACCCAGTGCCGCAACGCATGAGACGCGCATAGGGTCGCAAGGCGCGCTTGAGGTTCCAAACGCCAATGAAGTTCCCGCGGGAATTGAAACTGTTTTGGCGCCCCCCCCGACGCGCAGCAGCTTTATGGCGACGTGGGCCAGCGTAAGCGGCGCGAAAGGCTACTTGCTGGATGTCTCCACGAGCAACTCGTTCAGCAGTTACGTGGACGAATACCACAGCTTGGACGTTGGTATCGTCAATGGCCGAGCTGTAACCGGTTTGAATCCAGGGACGACCTACTATTTTCGGGCGCGTCCTTACACTGCCGCCGGTTCGGGGGGCTACTCGAATGTCATGACGGCTACGACAGAGGCTCCCACTGGGCTGATCATTAACGCAACATTCGACAGCTCCATCATCGGCAACCCAAACGCGGCGGTGATCGAGGCGATGATTAACCGCGCCATTGGGATTTACGAGTCGCTATTCAGCGATCCCATTACAATCCAGATCCGTTTCCGCTACGCAACAACTAATCCAGACGGCACTCCTTTGCCGGCCGGCATTCTCGCGATAAGTCGCTACGTCATTTACAATGTACCGTGGAACGCTTTCATCAGCGCCTTGAGAGCGGATGCTCGGACCAGCAATGACAATGTTGCGAACGCGAGTCTCCCAGGGAGCGCGTTATCTACAAACATCGTGCCATCTAGTGGGAACGGGCGATCAGTGGGATTAAACACGCCGCCGGCAATGTTCGCCAACGGTACGGTAGGAAACGGCGGACCGTATGATGGAATTGTCACGCTTAATTCCGCGCGACCGTTTCAGTTCACCAGGCCTCCCAGCAGTGGCAGCTGGGACGCGCAGAGTGGGACTGAGCATGAGATTGATGAGATCATTGGTCTTGGAACGCATCTGAGCAGCAACGGCAACGATCTGCGTTCGCAGGACTTGTTCAGTTGGTCGTCGGCTGGCATTAGAAACATCACGTCTTCCGGCACGCGCTATTTTTCCATCGACGGTGGCGTCAATGACATTGTCGATTTCAATCAGGACACGAGCAGCGATTTGGGTGATTGGTTCAGCGAGCCCTGTCCGCAGACGCATCCGTATGTGCAAAATTCGTCTGGCTGCGCTGGCCAATATTCCGATATCTCCGCCACATCGCCGGAAGGCGTCAACCTCGATGTCATCGGTTACGACTTGGTAAATGCGCCCACACCTACGCCAACGCCTACGTTCGCTGGCCGGGCTATCGTAGGCGATTTTAACGGCGACGGCCACCCGGACTATGTGGTTCAAAAGGCCAGCACGCATCAGACCGCGATCTGGTATCTGAATAATACCGTTTTCATCGGCGGCGCGTTCGGCCCGACCCTTGTGGCTGGTTGGGGGCTGAGAATCGCGGCGGATTTCAATAGCGACGGCCATCCAGATTATGTCCTGTTTGCTCCGAACACGTATCAAACGGCAATCTGGTACTTATCTGGACCGACGTTGATCGGTGCCGCCTATGGCCCGGCCCTCCCTGTTGGCTGGGAATTGGTGGCGACAGCCGATTTTAATGGTGACGGTTACCCGGACTATGTGCTTTACAAAGCCAGCACACGGCAAACCGTGATAGCGTATCTGAACAACAATGTCGTTGTCGGCGCCGCCTTCGGCCCGACTCTTCCAGTTGGCTGGAGCTTGACGGGTGTAGCGGATTTCAATAGCGATGGTCACCCCGATTATGCCTTGTTCAATTCCAACACGGGGCAAACCGTTATCGGATATCTTTCAGGACCGGCAGTTATTGGCGCCGCTTTTGGTCCGAGCATTCCCACTGGCTGGCAGTTAGCGGCTGTAACGGATTTTAATGGGGACGCCCATCCGGACTATCTGCTTTACAATGCCAGCAGCCGTCAAACAGCGATCTGGTATCTGAACAACAACGTCTTTGTCAGTGGCGCGTTCGGCCCAACTCTTCCGCCTGGCTGGAGCGTGCTCGGCCCGTAAGCCCCGAATGCCGTTCGGGGTTAGCGCACCTTTCGACGCACGGCGCTTCGCACAGCATTGCAGCGGTTTTTGGTAGGGCGGGGGGCCAAAGCCGCGCAGCGGCATCGACGGCGAGGCAATCTGGGCTAACGGTTTAAGCGATGACCAAAAGCGAAATCGCCGGCATTTTGGAGCAGATCGCGGCACTGCTCGAATTAAAGGGCGAAAATCCGTTCAAGATTCGAGCTTATACTAACGCAGCACGCGCAATCGAAACCTTTGGCGGCAACGTCCCGAATTTTCAGGACGAAGAAGCCGTGGCGAAAATTCCGGGAATCGGGAAGAGCATCGCGCTGAAGATCAAGGAACTGGCCGCGACCGGTTCACTCAAATACCTCGAAGAGTTGAGTGCGGAATTCCCGAGCGGAATTATGGAATTGTTCTCATTGTCTGGACTCGGCGCCAAAAAGATAAGAGCGCTTTATGATCGACTCGGCATCAGCTCGATCGAGCAGTTGCAGAAGGCGTGCGAAGAGGGGCGCTTCGCTGAATTGCCGGGTTTTGGGCTGACCACGCAGCAAAAGCTCTGCGACGGCATCGCGAAACGCGCCGCGCATGCCGGCGCTTTCCAGTTCGGACAGGTCGCGGCGGAAGCGGAAACGTTGCGTGCCGATCTGGCAGCGCATCCCGACGCTCTACAAGTGGATATAGCGGGAAGTTATCGGCGGCGAAAAGAAATTGTGCACGATCTCGATTTGTTGGTGGCGACAAAAAAACCCGGGGCGGTCACGAAATTTTTCGTTTCCCATCCGCTGGTGGAATCAATCATCGCTCAAGGGCCGACGAAATCGAGTGTGCGACTTCGTTCGGGAGTGCAGTGTGACCTGCGGGTAGTCAGCACGGCGGAGTATCCTTTTGCGCTCGCCTATTTCACCGGGAACAAGGAGCACAACATCGAGCTACGCAGCCGCGCGCTCGAACGACGCTGGACGCTAAACGAATATCGGCTGGCGCCTGATCCGAAGGCGAAGAAGAAAATTCGGCCAAAAAAAATCCCAAAAGTGCGCGACGAAGCCGAACTTTATCGGGCGGTTGATCTCGATTTTATTCCGCCGGAACTACGGGAGAATTGGGGCGAGTTTGAAGCGGCCGAGACGCATTCTCTGCCAAAATTGGTCGAGAAGGAAAATTTGCGGGGCACGTTTCATTGTCACACTACTGCTAGCGACGGACATAACTCTCTTGAAGAAATGGCGGAAGCCGCGCAGGCGCTCGGGCTGGAATACCTCGGCATTGCCGATCACAGCCGAAGCCAGATTCAGGCGCACGGGCTCGATGAGAAAAAATTGCTCGCGCAAGTCGCCGCGATTCGAAAGCTAAACAAAAAATTCGACGGCTTCCATCTCTTTGCTGGAGTCGAATGCGACATTCTTCGCGACGGTACGCTTGATTTTCCCGATGAAGTTTTGTCGCAACTCGATTTCGTAGTCGCTTCCGTTCATTCTGCTCTTGGTCTGAGCGAAGCGGACATGACAAGACGCATGATTCGCGCGATGGAGAATCCGTTCGTCACGATGCTGGCGCACCCGACCGGTCGTTTGCTTTTGAAACGCGAGCCTTATAAAATCGATGTTCCCAAAATTCTCGATGCTGCTGCGCGCACCGGGATATGGATTGAACTCAACGCCGCCCCGAAACGGCTCGATCTCGATTGGCTCTGGTGGCCAATGGCGAAACAGAAGGGGGTCAAATGCGTCATCAACCCGGACGCGCATCGCGCCGAGCGTTTGCAGGATTTATGGTTCGGAATTGGCATCGCGCGCAAAGGTTGGCTCACGAAAGACGACGTGATGAATTGTCTGCCGCTGGGAAAGATGGAGAGCGCCCTCGCAGCGAAGAGGCTGGTGTAGCCAACGAACGTTCACCTCCGTCGCGCCAGTCCGCCGGCGTGCTGTGAGCTATTTCCTTGACTGGCCTCTGGTGGATTTGCCATTGTAAGGCTTCGCCCTACACATGGCTCAGTCAGCAATGGAGGCTATCGATGTTTGCCCGGCGAAGCCGTCAGGACCGAGAAACCCATGGCTCGCCTACGCGGCGCTCTATCGTGATCCGCTTGGCTATCTCACGCGTGCGGCGCGCAAACATGGGGACATCGTCCATCTGAAGATTGGTGGTAGGAGCGATTTTCTGCTCAATCATCCCGATCTTGTCCGTGCCGCCCTGCTTGAACACGAGAATCTGCGGCGGTGCGTGCACCGCCCACTGCGGCGGGTCCTTGGGACGGGCTTGCTGACTTGCCGCGGCGAGCGCCATAAGAAACAGCGCGCTCTCCTGCAACCGATGTTTAGTCGCGAACGGATCGTTGCGCTCGGCGATGTCATGGTTGATCAGATTGTGCGTTGGACTGACAAGTGGCGCGACGGCGCCACGGTGGATATGGCGGAGGAGATGACGGACCTGGCCATATCGATTAGCGGAAAGGCGCTGTTCAATGTTGATTTCGGCTCGAAAGCGGCCGAGTTGCGCAACGCACTCGTCACGATCTTAGAAGCCACTCGCTTCAACAATCTGGCGCTGGCTAGCAAGCAGTTCGAGAAGCTTTCGCTCCCCTCCCATCGCCGCTTCGCGCGCGCTGCGGCGAAACTCGACACGGAGATTCACGCCATGATTGCCGAGCGTCGAAAGGGCGCGTGCGACGATCCGGATTTACTCTCGGTGATGGTGCGTCTGCGCAAACAATCGCGAAAAGGGATTACCGAACAGAAGATACGCGATCAGATGCTCACGTTTTTCATGGTCGGCAACGAAACGCCTGCCACCGGCTTGATGTGGGCGTGGTATTTGATTGCAGAAAATCCGGACGTGGCGACGAATCGATTCAACGAAGTAGATCACGTCCTGGGTGACCGGCTGGCGTCAGGGCAAGACTTTGATCGTCTGCGGTACACAAGGATGGTTTTCGCCGAATCGATGCGGCTGTATCCGCCCGTCTGGCTCATGACCCGGCGGGCAGTGCGAGATGTGAAGATAAATGGCTTCGTAATCCGCAGCGGATCGTACGTGCATGTCAGCCCGTTCGTGACGCATCGCGACGCGCGATACTTCCCAGAACCGGAACGGTTCGATCCAGAGCGCTGGACGCCAGAAGCGGCCGCGGCACGCCCGAAGTTTTCCTATTTTCCATTCGGCGGAGGCAGCTTGCAATGTATCGGCGAAGGCTTTGCCTGGATGCAGGGTGTGCTGACAATAGCTACGCTCGCCCGGCGGTGGCGGATGCGCCTCGTACCGGGCCACCGAATTGAGCTTGATCCGCATATCACTTTGCGTTCGCGATACGGCATGCCGATGATCCTCGAGGCACGGAAGTGACTGCCCGAGGCGCTCGGGCGCGCCAACGCCATTGTGGTCATTCCGAACGAAGCGAGGAACCTCACAGTCGAAGTTTGGGCCACGCAATTTTCCCAGCGTGATCAATCAGCCTGTGAGAGGTCCCTCGCTCCGCTCGGAATGACGGTGCGTGTTTACGAAACGCTCTCTCTTTGCGGCATGAACATGACCAGGCATTTGCAGGCGCCGCCGGCTTTGATGAATTCGCTCATCGGCAACGCGTGGCAGAGATAACCACGATCTTCCAGCTTCGTGACGAGCTGGTGCGCGCCTTCGGGCAGGACAATGTCGCGCTCGATAACGACGGCATTACACGAAAAGTGCATCGCCTCTTCCGGTGCAACATCGATCAAATCGGTCACGTGCTCCCGGATTGCGCGCTGGCCGTATTCGTCGAAGGCCATTGGAAACCAAAATGCGCCACCGTCGGGTAACGGACAAAAGCAGGTATCAAGATGATAAAATCGCGGATCCACGAGTTCCACGGAGATAACGAGACAGCCGAGCATGTCTGCCACGGCGCGATGCGATTGAATGTCGGAACGAAACTTATAGCCGCAAAAGAGGACGTCGCCGCCAAAGAGCGCATCGCCTTCGCCCTCGAAATAAAGATTTTCGCCCAACCAGCACACCTCGTAGCCGCGTTGTTTCATCCATTCAGCAAAGAACGGCTGCTCACCCGCCCGTTCCTTGTGGCGGAAATTGCTGGGGATGAATTTGTGGCCAACGGTCAGTCCGGCATTGGCCGTGAAAACCATGTCGGGCAGACCCCGCTGCGGCGCAATTAGATGAACTTTGCAATCCAAGTTTGAGAGCGTCGCCTGCAATTGTTTCCATTGCTTTTGCGCGAGCACTGCCTCCGCGCCCCGGGCGCGACTCATCCAGGGATTGATCTCGTATTCGATGCCGTAGTAATCCGGGGGACAAAGAAGCAGTTCGCGCATACGATAGACAATTTATTCGCGAACACGGGACCCGCCGAGATGATCGCCAAGTTCCCGGAGAAATGGTTCCACGTCCGTGACCAAGCCGATGGATTGCAAAGGCTGATGCTCGACCGCTTTCTCTACCGTCGAGGGATCGATATCGACGCAGACGGTTTTCACAGTGGGCGCCAGCATGCTTGCCACCGCGAGCGAATGCTGAAGGGTCGCCAGCAACAGGGCGTGCGTCACGTCGGTCAGTTTTTCGCGCATCAATTTCTGGGCCTCGATTGCGTCGGTCGTTACGCCAGGGATCGGTCCCTCGTCGCGAATCGAACCAGTCAGCACGATATCGACATTGTATCGGACACACGCGTGCATGATGCCGCTGGTCAGGATCTTTTTTTGAACAGCCGCAGCGATTCCCCCCGCTTCACGAATTGAATTCACGGCGCGGACAAGGTTCTCGCGCCCTCCGCGCGCGAAGGCCAGATCGGGGCTTACTCCCAAAGAGGTACCGAACAATGCGCGTTCCAAGTCGTAAGCGGCGAATGAATTTCCGGCAAAAAGGCAATCGACATATCGCGCTTCGATGAGGCGTACCAGATGCTGACCGGCGCCGGTTCGCACGATCGCAGGCCCTACGACTACGGCGATTCTTCCGTTTGCCGTGCGCGCGCGTTGCAATTCCCCGGCCAGCTCGCGAATAATGGCCGATTTCGGTTCGTCGGCATCGATGATGGTGTTGATGAACTGAAAAACATCCGTGCGCGACGTCGCGCGCTGCACCGGCACGACGCGCACGCCCTGGTGACCCACTACGATCTCGTCGCCTTTGCGGACGTCGAAGAATTTGACGGCTCGCGCGGCGCCTCGTTTTCGATCCACTGAAATGGCGCTATCCATCATGGCAGGCCGCACTTCGATTTCTTTGCCGTCAAACCGGACAAAGGTTTGCTGGTTCGTCGTCACGTAGAAATCGCGCGGGAAAACGCCCTCCGCCGGCGCTGGAGCGAGCTCGGCGTCTGCCTTTTTTGGTATTTCGGCTCCGTGCTGCCGCAGACGCAAAATCAGTTCATCGAGTGCGTCGGTCGTTTCGGCAGACACCTCGATGCGCGCAAAGCTTTGGTTCGCCCGCTTTTTGCCGATGTCGATCTCAGTAATCTTGAAGTTCGCGCCGTGGGTCAAAATTTGATCCAGCACCTTTGGCAAGATGAGCGAGTCGATAATATGCCCGCGCAGCTCGATCGTTTCCGAAAACATTTACAGAATTTAGCCATCCGGCGCGACCGCGCCAGTGAGGCAAGATTGTTGTAGCGGCGTTTATGCCAACCGTCCAAGTTTAATAGAACGGCGTTTGACACAAACGCCCTACAACAATCAATATGGAAAAACCAAGCGCACGTGGACCTTCTCCGAGCCGCAAGGCGCATCGCACTCCGGGGCCGAGATTAAATCGAAGAACGAAGCGTCCACCGCCGCTGCCCGCGAAGGAAAACTCCGGGAACGCCGTTCGCGCGATTGATCCTTAGACCGGTAACACTATGCACGAAGAACTTCCCGCAGTGGGCGTGAAAATCGCGAAAGCGCTGTCAAGCGGCTCTGAGTACGTTGTCACGCAGCCTGCGGAGTTGCGAATTCTGCGCGAGATGTCCGAAGCGGAGGTGAGCGAGTTTGCAAAGAGTCACGGCTGGCGCGTAATACGTCGTCTCGGAGGACGGCAGATCGAATTTTATAACGACGCCGGCGTGCGCGCGTTGTAGGCGCGTTGTAGTAACGGCGCTGCGAGCCGTTCGGGTCACCGCCACACGTGGCTTGACGCACCCACAGGCGCTTGGCTACAGCACGACTGGACACAGGCGTGCAGTTGGCTTACGGATGGCGGCAGCCGCAATCAACTCCGAAAGTATTCGCGAGTGTATGGAAGCAGCAAAAATCTATTTTATTGTTTTCGGCGTTTTGACGATCCTGGGCGGCATCGTCGGTTACGTAAAGGCAGGCAGTGTGGCGTCGATCATCGCCGGCTCAATCACAGGTGTGCTATTGCTCGTGGCTGCGCTTGTATTGCCCGAACACCGCATGGTTGGCTTGGCGACTGCGCTTATTGTGTCGCTTTTGCTCGCTGCGCAGTTCATTCCCAAACTTTTGCAGACCGGAAGAGTCATGCCTGCTGGAATAATGTCGGTCCTGAGCGCAATTGGGGTCATTGTGGTCATCGTCGCCTGGGTAAAGAAGTAATCGCGTGGGAAGAATTCGCCTTCGGACGTGGCGACGGCTTGTGCTTGTCTTATTCGCCGCGCTTTTCGCTGCGATTGTTTACCGCTGGATCTCACTCGAGCGGCTGCAACGCGTCGCGCCCACTGAGTTACCTGCCACGCCAACACCGGAACCGACGCCAACCCGGCCGCCGGTGATCACTGGAAAATTGGACACTGGCAAACTGTTCAACGGGATCACGCTCCACTCCACGGTCGAGACGATCCCAGGCGTCGATGCCGCCACGGAACGCACGCAGCCGGACAGTTACGTGCTCGATCTGAGGCTACAGGCGCGCGTGCCTTTACCGAACAAGACGATCGAGGAGCTGGCGAAAGTCAGTCCGCAACTGCCGATGCTGTTGCCCGGTTTGGCGTCGATGTTATCGGCCGATCCGATTTCGCCGCTCTACGCTCAGCTTTACGACGCAAAAGTCAGGATGCTGCGCGAAAACCTGGCTCGCCTCGATCTGCTTCTGTCGCGGCATAACTTTTTCGATTGCCAAACTGTTCTCCAAATTCAGCATCCTCAAACTCATCGAAAAGCGCTCCTGCTCCAAGCGGACATGGACGTGGATGCTGATGGCTCCGATGGAGATCGGATGCCGGTTGGTACTGGCGCGCCGGCTAATTTCAAGCCGTCCACCAGTTATCGCTGGGCAAAGAAAACGTCCGCGCCCAACCCGTATCTCGCCGCGACCGAACAGGCATTGAAACGCGCCGAAGATGAGTATGCGCTCGCAACGACCACTCCGGCACGCAAGCGCGACCTGCGCAATGTGATCGCGCAATTGCGCGCTGAAGTCAGCACATTGGAAAAATACAGCTTCCTCATCGGCGCGACCGATCCTTTTATCGTGGTGCCGGGAGCATTTACGCACGTTCACGACCCCGTTAAGCCTGGCGACTATGCGCTTGTCGTTTTCGGGGATTCGATTTATCCGGCCATGGTCGGCGACGTCGGGCCGAACGATAAAGTCGGAGAGGCGTCGCTCCGCATCGCAAAACAGATCAACACGCTTTCGACGCCCTACAATCGGCCTGTGAGCGATCTCAAGGTGACCTACATCATTTTCCCTGAAACGGCTGACAAGCCATTTGGCCCACCGGATTTTGAAAAAATTCAGGCCCGTTGCGAAACGCTGGTCAAAGAGATCGGCGGCGCAAGCGTGCCGCTGCATCACTGGGAAAATATCATTCCGTCTTCGCCCACTCCCAGTCCGACGCCGAGCCCTTCGTCGTCTCCGAGCGCGACCCCGTCTCCCTCGTCAACGGCATCGGCGACTCCATCTGCTTCGGTATCGCCTGCGTTCGCGTTCCCCATTGTCAGCCCAGTTGCGACCGCGCAGACGAATCTGACGCACACGCCGACGAGTTCGCCCGCCGTTAAGCGAAGCCCGACGAAGAAACGGAAGCCGTGAATTGGATCATCCGGGATGCTGTTGAGGCCGATCTGCCGGCAATCATCGAAATTTACAACGCTACTGTGCCGACCCGCATGGTGACAGCTGAGCTTGAGCCGACCACCGTCGAAGCGCGTTTGCCATGGTTCCGCGATCATTCACCGGATGAATATCCATTCTGGGTCGCGGAATCGGACGGCCGTGTAATTGGCTGGCTCGATTTCAAAAAATTCCTGCCACGCTGTGCGTATCGCGGCACAGCAGAGATTAGCGTTTATGTTCATGAAAACTTCCGGCGGCACGGCGTCGGACAACGATTGTTGGAAGAAGCCATCGCCCGCGCGCCCTCGCTGGAAATAACAGCCCTGGTGGGGCTGATCTTCGGACATAACGAGCCGAGTTTGAAATTGTTCGGTCGCCTCGGCTTCGAGCGCTGGGGATTTTTTCCCGGAGTCGCGCAACTCGACGGCGTGAAGCGGGACCTCATTGTAGTCGGATTACATTGTGGGAAGCTCTGTAGCCACGGCCCTGCGGGCCGTCCGGTCTCCGCAGAAACAGCGCTGCGGCGTGACACGCAGGCGCGCAGCTACAACGATTGCCTCAATTTGATGCAGGCGCTGATGCAATACCGACAGGAGCCAATTCATTCGGTGCTCCTCAAGATTCGCAACAAATATTCCATGCTGCATCTGGACGTGCTGATTTTGATCTATCATTTTTCGAAAATTTGTTCCGGAGCAATTCTTGAGATCGGCGCGTTCGTTGGGGGCGCGACCATTGCCGCCGCATTCGGCGTGCGCGATTCGGGCCAGCAAAAAAAACTGATCGCAATCGAACCCGGCGGCGGGGTGCAACACAAACGGCTCGGCACGCGCAATATCTTGCGTGACTTGGAACGCAATCTCGCCCGGCAACGCGTGTCCGAAATGGTTAGTCTGATCAAAGGCCGTTCGTTCGATCCGGAAACGATCGCCGCAGTCCATCAAGCGCTCGGCTCGAATGAAATTGGCGTACTGATTCTCGACGCCGACGCCGGTAAACGGCGCGACATCGAGTGTTACCGCAATAAATTGGCCGACGGATGCTGGATGGTCATCGACGATTACGCCGGAGCCGATTCAAACGTAAAGAGCGCACCGAGCCGCGCTGACGTGGACGCGTTGGTCGCCGCGGGCGCATTGGAGCCGCTGGGGTTTTACGGGTGGAGCACATGGGTGGGCCGATGGCGCGGCGGTTCGAGCTAAGATTCTCATTCCGATTTTCGTCACGTTTCTTCAGGACCGATCACGAGATGGATCGTGCCGCTGGGCGCGGAGATGAAGAAGCCGTTGAAGTCTTCGCGCAGTTGTTCGACCTCATCACGCCTCGTTACGCCGTGCACTTTCAGAAATGACGCGGCTGCTTCGGTATCATTCGTCTCCAGTTCCAACCAGATGTCCGGGTGACTCAGGTTGGGAACGCTATCGATCCAAAGCCGATTCGGGCCGAACTGAAAAATGCAGCCGTCCTTTTCTTCCTCGATCAAAGGCAACCCCAGAGTGTCGCGATAAAAGGCGACCGTCTGTTCATATGTGTGGCTGGGACATTTGATTGCGATGTTCGCTCCACCAGAAAACTGCGGCCCTTCGAGTTTCGCAACCATCGTCTTTGCGTCGAAAGAAAGCGGCTTCTGCTATTCTTTCCCGCCTGGCTCGGTCATTTTGATCGGGTCCAGCGCGCGCTCGAGTTCTTTTTCGGGCAAAACTTTTTTCTCCCGCGCAATTTCGCGCACTGTGCGTCCGGTCTTCGCGCTCTCTTTTGCAATCTCCGCGGCGCGATCATAACCGATCTTCGGCGCGAGACTGGTCACCATTGCCATGGAAAGCTCTACCAACTCGCGGCAGCGCTCTTCGTTCGCCGTGATACCGCGCACGCATTTGTCGCAGAAAACATCGACGACGTTCGCCAGCAGCCGGATCGATTCGAGAAGATCATGCGCCATCACTGGCATCATCACGTTGAGCTCGAAGTTCCCGTTCGCGCCTGCCCAGGTGATGGTTGTGTCGTTACCGATCACCTGCGCGCACACCATCATCAGCGATTCGCACATCACCGGGTTCACTTTTCCCGGCATGATCGAGCTTCCAGGTTGCGTCGCGGGGAGCTGGATTTCGCCGATGCCGCAGCGCGGCCCGCTCCCAAGCCAGCGGATGTCGTTGGCGATCTTAAACAGACTCACCGCGATCGTCTTTAAATGGCCGCTGGCTTCGACAACTGCGTCCTTGCCGCCCTGCGCTTCGAAATGATTTTTTGCCTCGTAAAACGCGATGCCGGTGCGCTGCTCAAGATGTCGCAGCATTTTCTTCGGAAGATCGATATGGCGATTCAGACCCGTACCGACCGCCGTGCCACCAAGCGGAAGCTCGCGTAAAACTTCAATCGATTTCTGCGCGCGCTCCTTCGCGTAAGCAACTTGCTGTGCGTAGCCGGAAAATTGCTGGCCGAGACGGATCGGCGTTGCGTCCATCAAATGCGTTCGTCCGATTTTGATGATGTGCCAGAATTCCTTCGCCTTCGCTTCGAGCGCGCCCTGTAATTTTTCAAGCGCCGGGATCAGACAATTCTTCAATTCTTCGGCGGCGCTGATGTGGATCGCCGACGGAATCACGTCATTGCTGGATTGCCCCATGTTAACGTGATCGTTCGGATGAACTGGATCGCGCGACCCGATCGGTTGGCCCGCAAGCTGCGCGGACCGGTTTGCGATTACTTCGTTCGCGTTGGTGTTCGTGCTCGTGCCGGAGCCGGTCTGAAAAATGTCGAGCGGAAAATGCTCGTCGAGTTTTCCCTCCGCGACTTCTTCGGCTGCCTGCGCGATCAACCCTGCGCGCTCGGTATCCAGCAAACCGAGATCCTGATTGGACTGCGCGGCCGCCCATTTGATCAGACCCAACGCACGAATGAATGGCCGCGAAAATCGATAGCCGCTCACAGGAAAATTCAGCACCGCGCGGTGAGTGGACGCGCCATGAAGCGCGTCCGCGGGAAGCGTCATCTCGCCCATCGAATCTTTTTCTGTCCGCGTCGGCTTCTCGGTCATGCGGAACGATCCGCGCCAACGCCAGCCAGCCTGGAAAACCTTTTGGACTGCGTGGTGCGTCGTTCGCGACTATGCGGCGAGGGCGTTTTATGAAAAACAGTGATGAACATTGGCGGGATATTTTGCAGGAAATATTCCGATTCCGCGTGCTCGAAAAACGTGGCGTGCTGCTTCAATTCGTTTGTTACCTGATAAATGATAAAACTGCCGCCCGGCGCCAGCGCATCGTGCGTTTTTCGCAGTAGCGCGCGTTTCTTGTCGATCTTGAGAATGCTGAACGGAATGCCGGAAAGGATATAGTCGCAGCAAGCGATGCCGCGGCGTTTGAGCTCGTACGGCAAAGAAGCTGCATCACCATGGATCACGTGCACACGTGGATCGCCGGCGAATTGCCGTTCAAGAGCGCGCGAGAACGCCGCGTCGAGCTCGAACAGGAGCAAGTGCGAATCCGCACTCATTCGGCGCGCAATCTCGCGTGAGTGCACTCCCTCGCCGGGACCATACTCGGCGATCACACGCGGCTGGCTAAAATCCATTTTGCTGGCAACGCGTTCCACCAGCGCCTTTGAGCTGGGAATGATAGAGGCGACCTGGAATGGTCGCTTTAGAAATCGCTTGAAAAAAAGTGCGCTCACGGGGAACGAATAGTCGTCTGGCGCTTCCAAGTTGTCCAGTGGTGAAGTAGGCGGGTGTATGTGATCTGTGTCGGCGCTCGTCGTTCTTGACTGATCACGGATCACCGATCACTTATCACGTCCGATCCATGCGCGGTTAGCTCAGTGGTAGAGCACTACCTTGACACGGTAGGGGTCAGAGGTTCGAACCCTCTATCGCGCACCAGAGTCTCTTTCTTGATGCATCATAGAATCGCATGTCGATTCTTTAACTCGAAGAAGGCGGAGTAGCCGGAGCCTGTGGCAACGCGGGCGCGCTGGTGGGCCGTTTTTCGATGAGGGTCGCCAAGGCGGGACGCAAACTCGTCAGGTTCTTGAGCAGATTAAACCAAAACGGCGCGCCGAGCGCGAGTAACCCGGCCGTAGCAAGAATGCCAAGCAGGTGACTGAACGTATGGCCCATCTGTCGTCGGAGCCGCGGCAATCCGCGGAGTTGACTTTCTGCCGGTTGATCCCAGCGGCCAAGAAAATTTACCGGCACAAGGTCGAAGCCCGCTTCGCCTACGGTTTTTCTCAGGCGTTCAGCTTGTTCGCGGCTTGACTCTTCGAACTTTTTCGCCGCGCTGGTGTAAAGGAGGTCGTACTCATCGAGTAACGTCTTCGCTTCCTCAGCGTTGACGTTGTTCCCGGTCAGCTGCGCGTTCAAAGCTTGCCGATACTCATCCTGCGTGCGCGACGTGGGAAAAACACTCAAAGCCTGTTCCGGATGCTTTTCTGCCCACTGAAGATAAGCCTGGTGTGCGGGGGCGTTGTTCGGCTCGAGAATTTTGGTGCCTTCTTCAATTACGCTTGATGCGGCCTTCTGTAGCCCTTGGGTCAATGCGGGACTGGCGCGGAGCTGTCGATAAATGTCTGCGGTATCGAGCTGGAGAACGAACGCTGCGCAAAGCGAGCAAACAATCGTTACCACGCGAGCATGAGTTTGGAACCATTGCTCGGCCCGGTCCTGGGCGCTGCCGAACCAGCGCTGAAACCGATCGTACGCTTCAGTTGTCGCCCGTTCCACCGTTAAGCCAAAGTTGGCTAACGAATCCAGCACCGCCTTCTTCTGTTGCTCCGTCCCAAAGATATCCGCTACGTGTTCGATGAGCTTAAGTTTATCTTCCGATTCTTGCGCGGGTTGGTCGCGTGTTTGGAGACAAGCCAGCAGACTTACGGATTTTTCAATCAATTCCGGCGGTACATCGCCGAGCGCTGCTTCAGTCGGAGTCAGATCTGCGAACTCATGAAGAATGCGGTAGATTTCACCTGGACGAATTGCGCTTCCCAGAGCGGTTGCATTTTTCAACCCCGAAAAAAATCCCCACGGGGCCATTCGGTTTGGCGTGACCTTGCGAATTGTGACGCCAGCTTTCGCCAGACTCACTTTTCTCTGGGCCGCTTTCACGGCTGCTTGCTTGTGGGTATCCGTTGGATCGGCTGCGAGCTGTGTCTCGGCTTCCTTCAACTTTTTCTCAGCATCAATGAGTGCTTGCGTCTTCGCATCGGGAACGATCTGGACGCGATCCTTGGTTCGCCAGAGCGAATCGCTGAAAATCGGATCCCTTAAAATTTGCGCTGCCAAAGAATGCGCGTACTCGCCGATTTTGGGGTCGATCGTTTGAAACGTAAGCGCCAGTGCATTGGCCAGATTCTTACCTCGCAACGAAAACGTCGTGGAGACCATCTGCACTACAATTGTGATGAGCAGACTGAGAACAGTCATGATCACCGCGAAGGCGATCACCGTGTCGATGGTATTTAGCATAAGGTTTCCGAGTGATTTGGCAGAGTCAGAGTACCAACGGCGGAAGGAAACGCGATGCAGCCTCTGGCGTGACGAATGGCGAACCTGAGAGCGAGTCTGTTCACATGGGGGCGCTGTTGGGGCCCACCTTTATCGGTTTGAGAAACGTCTGACAAGACCAAAATCCACCAGCCACTTTGACTCCATGCTTACCAAGCCCGGCATCATTCATTTTGCTTCAAGCTCTGAAAAGTTGTATCAACTGCAGTCCGTTCCAAATAAAGCCTGCAATCAATGTCTGACCTTCCTCAATTTCGCGACGCCATTGCAGCCGCGACCGAAACACTTGGCTCACTTTCAAGCCTTGAAGATCGAATGGCCGAAGCCGCCGATTTGATCGAGCAATGCTTACGGGCGGGAAATAAATTGCTCGTCTGCGGAAATGGCGGCAGCGCCGCTGACGCATCGCATTTTGTTACCGAGCTGGTGGTGCGTTTCGCCAAGGAGCGTCGCGCGTATCCGGCGATTTGCCTCGCAAGCGACGGCGGGCTGCTGACTGCTGCGGGCAACGATTATGGTTTCGATGAAATTTTCGCCCGGCAGGTCGCGGCATTGGGTCAGCCGGGTGACGTCCTCATCTGCCTGACCACTTCCGGCAAATCGAAAAATGTGAAGCGCGCACTGGAGGAGGCGAAAACGCGCGAGCTGAAAACGATCGCCTTCCTCGGCCGCAACGGCGGATCAACCATTGGCATGGCCGACGTCGATATTTTGGTTCGCAGTGACTCAACTGCCCGCATTCAGGAAGCGCACCAGCTTCTGCTCCACGTGCTCTGCGAGACCATCGAGTCGCGGCTTACCTGAAGGGAAGGCCCATCAGCGTTTCGCTTTCGCGTTATTCGCGTGGGCTGAAAAATCTCTGCTTACCCCGATTTTTTCAGCAGCCGTTCGCGTTCGCGATTCAGTTGCCGGCGCTCGCTCGCAGTCAAACTTCCAATCCCAAACTTGGAAATTTTATCGAGAATCGGATCGATTGAGGCATACGCATCATCAGACTCTGTAGGAGGAGGCGGTCGTACTTTCGGAACAACGCGATACTTCGGCTTGGGAGCGAAGCGTGTTTTCAAAGCGTTCCACCAGGCAAGCTCCGGCCCCGCGCCACTCCATTCGATGAAGAGGAACGCCGCGCCGATGCTTGTCCAGACGACGACCAGATCGTTCCAAGCGTGGTAGGCAAGCAGTTGAAAGGTGTAAACGGCTGCAAGAATCACGGCGACCCACTTGGCCGTGATCCGCAGGAATAACTCTGCCCGCGGATAGATTGTGGCGAAGGCAACAAAGATTCCAAAGTGCAACGCTGGCGAACCGGCGAGGACCGAGCGTTGCCACAGGCCCCAAATTGTAAGCAGCGCCGCAGGGGTGATCAGCAAAATCAGATACAACACAATGTACGAGCGCCGCCCAACGAAGCGTTCCACTTCCCGCCCAAACACGAAGAGCAAGTACATCTCGATCGCGAACCACAGCAGCCCCGATGGCGCATGCACGAACGCATAAGTGCATAGCCGCCAGATCTGGCCGCCATACCAGATTGCAGCGCTGTCGAACTGCAGCCAGGTCAATACAGAGCCACCTCCTACGGCTACGAGAATCGCCGCGAAAATTGCAGCCGCGACATGCACCCCCACCAGCATCGTGGTCACATCGACGGGATAGCGACCCATCCACGCAACCGGCCGATAATCATCGGAGGTGGTGACCCCGAACATGTTTTCAATTAATGCCGCGCATCGCGTCTGCGCAAGCGAAACGACGACGCTGCAGTGATTAAAACACGAACTGACACCAGCGAAAACACCGCCAGTTTGATAGCTTTCCTTCGGATTCGTGTTTATTCGTGTTTATTCGTGGTTAAAATCGACACCTTCGTCCCATGACAAATCCTGCGCCCGCCATATTCCCGCCGAGTGGGATCGGGGATGCAACGCCGACCAATCAAGCCGTGCTCGATTGGGTGCACGACATTGCTGCTCTCACCGAACCGGAAAACATTTTCTGGTGCGACGGCTCGGAGCGCGAAAACGAGTTCCTGATCGCTGAATCGCTCAACCAAAATGTGCTAATCAAACTCAACCAGCAGAAGGTTCCGCGCTCGTATCTGCACCGCTCCAACCCAAATGACGTGGCGCGAGTCGAGCAATGCACGTTCGTCTGCACGCCGACGAAGGAAGAAGCTGGTCCAACCAACAATTGGTCTGAGCCGTCAGAAATGTACGCAAAACTTCGCGGCCTTTTGAAAGGCGCGATGCGCGGGCGCACGTTGTTTGTGATTCCCTACATGATGGGCCCGTCGGATTCACCACTGACGAAGGTCGGCTTCGAGATTACCGATTCAAAATACGTCGTGCTCAACATGCGAATCATGACGCGTATGGGCGAGATCGCGCTCAAACGGCTCGGCAACGATCCAAATGCGGAGTGGAACCGCGGCGTGCATTCGTTGCTGGACATTAATCCTGAGCGCCGCTTCATCTGTCATTTCCCGCAGGACAACACGATCATTTCTGTCGGCTCCGGTTACGGTGGCAACGTCTTACTGAGCAAAAAATGTCTGGCCTTGCGAATCGGTTCTTATTTGGCGCGCACACAGGGTTGGATGGCCGAGCACATGCTGATCCTGGGCGTGGAATCGCCCGAAGGTCGCAAACACTATGTGGCCGCCGCATTCCCGAGCGCTTGCGGCAAAACGAATTTTGCCATGCTAATTCCCCCCGCGCATTTCAAAGGCTGGAAAGTGACGACCGTCGGGGACGACATTGGCTGGATGCAAATTCGCGACGGTCGGCTGTATGCGGTCAATCCGGAGAACGGCTATTTCGGCGTCGTGCCCGGCACGAGCTACAAGTCAAACCCGAACGCGATGAAATCGATCGCGCACGACACAATTTACACAAACGTCGCGCTTACCGATGATGACGACGTTTGGTGGGAGGGCAAAGACGGCCCTGCTCCCTCACATGCGGTCGATTGGCGAGGTAATGATTGGACGCCGGGATCAAAAGAAAAAGCTGCGCATCCGAATAGCCGGTTCACCACACCAATGCGCAACAATCCTAAGCTGGATTCCGACGTCGAGAAAGGCGACGGCGTGCCAATCAGTGCGATCATTTTTGGCGGACGCCGCAGCGATACGGTGCCGCTCGTATATCAGGCCTTCGATTGGAATCACGGTGTTTATCTTGGCGCGACCATGGCTTCAGAAACAACCGCCGCTGCCGCCGGCGCAGTTGGTAAGGTGCGACGCGATCCGATGGCGATGTTGCCGTTTTGCGGATACAATATTGGCCAGTATTTCCAGCACTGGCTCGATATAGGAAAAGGCCTCTCGAGTCCGCCGCTCATTTTCAACGTGAACTGGTTTCGCAAAGGGGTGAAGGGCCAATTTCTCTGGCCGGGTTTCGGCGAAAACATGCGCGTGCTCAAATGGATTGTTGATCGCTGCGAAGGAACTGGCGGTGCGCTTAAATCGCCGATCGGTTGGCTCCCGAGCCCGCACGATCTCGATCTCGCCGAACTCGACATCGACCACAAATGCGTCGCGGAAATTCTCGGAATCGATCATGAAGAATGGGCGAAGGAGCTGGCCGAGCACAAAATATTCTTCGATTCGCTGGGTGGCGTCGTGCCCGACGAGCTTCTCAAGCAGCGCGAACGAGTCGCCGCCCGGTTTAAGGAATAAACGTCCCGTCATCCCGAGCGGAGCGAGGGACCTCTCACAGGGTGATTGATCACACTCGCTAAGCAGAATGCCACAAACTTCGTAGGCGCGGTCCCTCACTTCGTTCGGGATGACATGCGTTTTGTACCGCAGAAATTTGCGAATTGCTTGACTGGCAGCGAATATTTCCAGTGGGTTCGAAGATCGGGAAGAAAGAAAGCGTTACCGCAGCGTCACGCACAGATTGCATCGAAATTCGCGGAGCGCGGCAGAATAATCTCAAGGGCATCGACGTCGATCTTCCGCTGGGGAAACTGACGGTCGTCACCGGTCCGAGCGGGAGCGGCAAGTCGAGTCTGGCCTTTGAGACAATTTACGCCGAGGGCCAGCGCCGTTACGTCGAAACCTTTTCGCCGTACATGCGGCAGTTCCTCGACCGCATGGACAAACCGCGCGTGGACGACATCCGTGGCATCCCGCCAGCCATTGCGATCGAGCAATCGAACCCCGTCAAAACATCGCGCTCAACAGTGGGCACGATGACAGAGATAAACGACTACCTGAAGTTGGTCTGGCCGCGCGTGGCTCGCGCGTTCTGTCCGAATTGCGGTCGCGAAATTCGACCGGAAACTGCACAGTCGATCGCCGAGCAGATTCTGCGCGATTGCGCAGGAAAGAACATCCTTATCACGTTTTGGGTGGCAGTCCCCGCGAAGACCGCTCCACGGGCATTTTTCGATTTTCTTCAACAGCAGGGCTACCTGCGCGTTTGGCTCGATGACGAAATCGTGCGTACCGACGCCGATCCGAAAATCAAACGGCTCGGCGCGCGCGTGCAGGTGATTCAGGATCGCATCGCGATCAGCGAAGAAAATCGCGTGCGATTAGTCGAAGCGATCGAAACGGCGCTGCGTTTCGGCAAAGCGAAAGTAAACGTAATCCCGATTGCGGAAAACGCCCAACGCTCAACGCCCAACGCTCAACGTCCAACCGTTCACGGATCACCCATCATCGATCACATTCCGTTTTCCACGGGTTGGCACTGTGCGTATTGCGATGTGGACATTCGCCCGCCGACACCAGGTCTTTTCAGTTTTAATAACCCGCTCGGCGCATGTCCGGAGTGCCGCGGGTTCGGTCGCACGATTTCAATTGATCTAAACAAGGCGATTCCAGACCCAAGCCTCAGTATCAAACAAGGTGTGGTGCGCGTTTTTCGCGGCGCTGAGTTCGGCGAATCACAAAAAGACTTGCTCCGCGCATGCGCCCGCCAGGAAATCGACGTCAATGTGCCGTTCGAGGAATTGCCCAAGGCCGATCAGGCTTTCGTCATCGAAGGCGAGAAGCGCGACGGCGAATACACTGATGAAGATTACGAAAACGATCGGTGGTACGGCGTCCGCGGCTTCTTTCGCTGGCTCGAGAGCAAAACTTACAAGATGCATATGCGGGTCCTGCTCAGCCGCTATCGCGCTTACATCGGGTGTCCCAAATGCAGGGGCGGACGGTATCAGGCAGACGCGTTGAATTACAAAATTGCAGCGGCGGTCCATGACCGCCGAGGCGGCGTTCGCCCACCTTCGCGTGGCTCCGGCGCGGCAGGCAGAGCGCCGCTACAGTTAACGCTTCCGGAATTCCAGGCGCTTTCCATTTCCGATGCGCGAGATCTTGTCCGCGCGCTCGACATTTCACCTACCGACAAGACTGCGCAGATGCTTCGCGACGAAATCTGCGCACGCCTAAATTATCTCTGCGAGGTGGGCGTCGGCTATCTCACGCTCGACCGATCGACGCGCACGTTGAGCGGCGGCGAAGTCCAGCGCGTGAATTTGACGACGTGCCTTGGCGCATCGCTGGTCAACACGCTCTTTGTCATGGATGAGCCGAGCATTGGATTGCACCCGCGCGACGTCGGCCAGCTTGTGCGCGTCATGCATAATTTGCGCGACAAAGGCAACACGCTGCTGGTGGTTGAGCATGAGGAACAAATCATCCGCGCAGCGAACAATTTGATCGATCTCGGCCCGGGCCGCGGCGAGCATGGCGGGGAATTGGTCTGGAGCGGACCACTCGATAATTTTCTCTCGCGTGAACGTTTGCGCCTGGCGAGCGCGGGCGAGGGCGCCCGCGCTCCCCAATCACTCACGCGCGATTATCTCAGCGGTCGCAAATCAATTGTGATACCTAAATCGCGCCGTAAATCGACATCATCGATCAAAATCGTCGGCGCGCGGCAGCACAACCTGAAAAATATCGACGTCGATCTACCACTCGGCGTGTTCATTTGCGTGACCGGGGTGTCGGGTTCCGGCAAATCCACGCTCATTCACGAGGTGCTTTACCGGAATCTCTTGCGTGCGAAGGGACAATCGTCAGATCAGGAGCCGGGCACATGCAAATCAGTGATCGGCGCAGATCGGATTGGCAACGTCATGATGGTCGATCAATCGCCGCTGGCGCGGACCCCGCGTTCAACTCCGATTGTTTATCTCGGCTTGTTCGATCGGGTTCGGGAATTGTTTGCCGCGCAGCCGGAAGCGATGGCGCAGGGACTCGCCGCGGGCGCGTTCTCGTTTAATTCCGGCAACGGTCGTTGCGAACGTTGCTCAGGAACGGGCTACGAAAAAATCGAGATGCAGTTCTTAAGTGATCTTTTCGTGCGTTGCGCGGAATGCGAAGGCAAACGCTTTCAGCCGCACGTGTTGAAGGTGCGGGTTCATGGAAAATCAATTCATGACGTGCTCGAGTTGACAGTCAGCGAAGCAATTCAGTTCTTTGCGCAGCTCGGCGACAAGTGCGGTGCGGAAATTTCCGCCGGGCTGAAAGTGCTCGAGGAAGTGGGACTTGGTTATTTGCGCCTCGGTCAGCCGCTGAACACGCTTTCCGGTGGCGAATCGCAGCGGCTGAAGTTGGTGAGGCATTTAGCCGAAACCGGAGAGCGGAAACCGGATACCGGAAAGAACGGTAATGCCCGCGGCAATCTGTTTATCTTCGATGAACCGACCACCGGATTGCATTTCGACGATGTGGCGATGCTGCTGCGATTGTTTCAGCGACTGGTCGATCGCGGACATTCGATCGTGGTGATCGAGCACAACTTGGAGGTGATCAAGTGCGCTGATTGGATCGTCGATCTCGGTCCGGAAGCTGGCGACGCAGGCGGCGAAGTCGTGGCCGTGGGAACTCCCGAACAAGTCGCGCGCGTTGAGCCTTCGCACACTGGAAAATTTCTACGGCGCGTGCTTCTAAAAACTCTTAAAGCGCTGCCTGTCATCCCGAGCCGCAAAGACGGCGAGGGACCTCACAAAATCTCGCCCGAGTCGGAGAGATCCTTCGCTTACGCTCAGGATGACAGCGTTGAGTTGGCGCGAGCTGCAGAAACCGCTCCACGATTTCGCGTGAGTAAGCGCAACGGCGCGATCCAAGTCCACGGCGCGCGGGAGCACAACCTTAAGAATATCGACGTCAAAATCCCGCGCGAGCAGCTGGTGGTGATCACTGGCTTGAGCGGCTCGGGCAAATCGACTCTCGCGTTCGACATCTTGTTCGCCGAAGGGCAGCGCCGTTTTCTCGACAGCATGTCGCCGTATGCGCGACAATTTGTCGAGCAACTCGAGAAACCGGATGTCGATCTGGTCAGCGGATTGCCGCCGAGCGTAGCAATCGAGCAACGCGTCACGCGCGGTGGAGGCAAATCAACGGTCGCGACGGTGACCGAAGTTTATCATTTTCTCCGGCTGCTGTTCGCGAAAACCGGCACGCAATTTTGTCCTGATTGCGATCTGCCGGTGGCAAAACAGAGCGTCGCCGCGATCGTAAGACAGATCGAAGCCGTCGGGAAGCGTGGGCCGCTAAAGGTGCTCGCGCCGCTGGTGAAAGCGCGCAAAGGTTTTCACACGGACGTGGCGCACTGGGCGGAACGCCAGGGATTCGACGCGATCTATGTCGACGGTCAGCTTGTACCGGTCCGAAACTTTCGCAAACTCGAGCGTTTCAAAGAGCACACCATCGACGTCGTGGTCGGCGTGATCGATCGGAAGCGAATGAGCCACGCGCGCGACATTACCCGGCGCGCGCTGGAGATTGGGCGCGGCACGGCGCGTCTGCTCGATTCAAAAAATCGGCTCACCGTCGTGAGCACGGAGATGAGCTGCCCGAATTGTGGCCGCGCGTTTGAGGAACTCGATCCGCGTTTGTTTTCATTTAATTCGCCGCACGGCGCATGCGAAGAGTGTGGTGGGTTCGGCGAAATTTGGGACCAGGATTTTCAAACGGCCGCGGACCGTGACGGGGAATCGGTTCTGGAAAGCGAGCTAGCCGCGGAACGCGAGTCGGAGTGGATCGAGGAAGGCGAGGCGCGCGAATGCCCGAGTTGTCACGCCTCGCGTTTGAACGCCGTGGCGCGTCACGTGCGTGTGCACGGCTACACGATTGATCAATTCACGAATCTTTCCGCGAGCGAAGCAGCGCGCACGATCGACCGCTTGAAATTCAAAGACACGCACCAAATGATCGCAGCCGGTCTTATTCCCGAGATCCAACAGCGACTGCGTTTCATGGAAAAGGTCGGACTTGGTTATCTCGCGCTCGGGCGTTCGGCAAAAACGTTGAGTGGCGGCGAATCGCAGCGAATTCGGTTGGCCGCGCAGCTTGGCTCGAACTTGCGCGGGGTCCTCTACGTGCTGGACGAACCGACGATCGGTTTGCATCCACGCGACAACGTGCGTCTCCTCGAAACGCTCACAGCTCTCCGGAACAAGGGCAATTCACTGATCATTGTCGAGCACGATGAAGAAACAGTTCGACGCGCCGATCACATTATTGACCTTGGACCGCGTGCGGGGCTTCACGGTGGCGAAGTTGTGGCTGCTGGAACGCTGCGCGACATCGAGCGGAATCCAAATTCCGAGACCGCGCGCTGGCTTAAGTCGCCGTTGGGCCATCCCATTCGCGGATCGCGCCGATCGCTGCGCGACGTGGAAAACTGGATCGAGATTCACGGCGCGCGCGAGAACAATTTGAAAAGCATCGACGTTACTTTTCCGGTCGGTTGTCTCTCGGTGATCACCGGAATTTCCGGCAGCGGCAAATCCACACTAATGCATGACGTGATTTGGCCCGCAGTGCGCGAACGGCTGAACGAAAGGAAACGCGCAGGTGATGGCGATTTGTTCAAACTTGTCAGCGGCGCGCAACAGATCGAAGCCGTTTACGAAGTCGATCAATCTCCCATCGGTAAAACGTCGCGCTCGACACCGGGGACTTACGTGAAAGTCTTCGACGAAATTCGCAATCTCTACGCGCAACTGCCGGTCTCGCGCGTGCGCGGCTACTCGGCGAGCCGATTCTCGTTCAACGCCGAAGGCGGTCGTTGCGAGGCGTGCAAGGGCCAAGGGGTGATCAAGCTGGAGATGAATTTTCTGCCCAGCAGTTATGTGCCGTGCCAAGACTGCCGGGGCCGGCGTTACAATCCGCAGACGCTGGAAGTTCTCTACAACGAAAAATCCATCGGCGACGTGATGGAAATGACGATCGAGGAGGCGGCGCAATTTTTTTCGGCGCACCCCAAGATTGCATGCCCGCTCTCGCTGCTGGTCGATACTGGGCTTGGTTACCTCAAGCTGGGGCAACCGAGCCCGACCTTGAGCGGTGGCGAAGCGCAACGGCTGAAGCTGGTGACGCAATTGAAACGCGGAGTCAGCCGCGCCGCGAACGAGCGGCTCCGGAAAATGCGCAAGCCGGGTTCGACATTGTATTTGCTCGAGGAGCCCACCATTGGCCTGCATATGGCGGACGTTGAACTGCTTCTCAACGTGCTGCATCGGCTCGTGGACGAAGGAAACACTGTGATCGTGATCGAACACAATCTCAGTGTCATCGCCGAAGCTGATTACATTGTTGATCTTGGTCCTGAGGCGGGTGACGCAGGCGGCGAAGTGGTCGCAACCGGCACGCCCGAACAAGTCGCCAGGAACAGAGTGAGCCGCACCGCGCCGTTCTTGCGAAAAGTGTTGAATACCCCGCGCGCGAAAACTGCTCCGTCATCCTGAGCGAAGCGAAGGACCCCGCGGTCGAAGTGAGCGTCGCGGAGCGCCGATTGCGTAATCCATCACCTTTTGCGAGGTCCCTCACATTCGTTCGGGATGACACGCGTTTTGATTGCGGGTATCAGCGACATCAGTGACAATCGCCAAACCAAATGCTTGCCTACTATCTGCACAGCCTCGATCCGATCATTTTTCGGATCTATGACAACGTTGGTCCGCGATGGTACGGCCTTGCCTATGTGCTCGCGTTCATCTCCAGCTATCTTGTTTTCCTTTGGTTGGCCAAACGCGGCTACGCCGACCTTCCTCCACAACGAGTTGGCGACTTTATCACCGGCTGCGCACTGTTTGGCGTAATCATAGGCGGGCGTCTCGGCTACGTTTTTTTCTACAAACCAGAAATGCTGCGTGAGCCGCTGTCGATCTTGCGCGTTTGGGAAGGCGGGATGTCGAGCCACGGAGGAATGCTCGGTCTTTTGGCGTTCACGTTTTACTACGCCCACCGGCACAAGATCTCGTGGACAAACCTGGGCGACAATCTGGTTGTGACCGCGCCGATTGGGTTGTTCTTCGGGCGTTGCGCTAATTTTATCAACGGCGAGCTTTATGGACGGATCACGAATGTTGCTTGGGCAATGCAATTCCCAAAAGAACTGCTCGATCATCCGCAGGAAGCGGATCGTGCAGTTGCGGCGTGCGCACGCATTGATCCGTCGCTGAGCACCCCCGACGCGATCATCGGAGCGGTGCATACTCAGCCAGAAGTTGCGACGGCGCTGCGCTCAATTTTGTCAGCGCGCCATCCATCACAGCTTTATGAAGCGTTCTTCGAAGGGATTGTTTTGTTCGCCATTTTGTGGTTCGTACGGACGCGCACCCGCCAGCCGAACGGAGTTCTAACCGGACTGTTTTTCATCTGCTATGCGATTTTCCGGATCGTGATCGAAAATTTCCGCGAACCCGACGCCGAGTTGATTGGCGCTTTTACGCGCGGCCAATTTTTTTCGTTCTTCCTGATCGCCATTGGCATAGCGTTTGTAGTTGGGGCAAAAAGGCGACCGACCTTTCCGAGGAAGACGGCGGTAAAATAAAATTCGTGCTTTGGGATTCGAATCTTTCTTTCGTTTCTGCGAAACGGCGTTATTACTTATCCTGGTGACGCGGGAATGCTCGTTCCGGAAATCGTAGCGGCCGGCGGCGGTCTCCTGTTTGCTTTCGATCACGCGACGATCGCAGGCAAGCTCGTTCTCACTCTTCTGGCGGTCGTGTCGATTTTCAGTTGGTCAATCATGATCACGAAACTGCGCGTGATCCGCTTCGCTCGACAGCAGAACGCGCGTTTTCTTGCTGCTTTCCGGCAAGATCGACAACCGCTGCGTTTATTTGAAAAGAATGCCCGCTTTCCGGGATCGCCGGTTTTCAACGTGTATCGAGCCGGCTGCGAGGAAATGACGTTTCATCTGCTCGGGTCACCGGAAGTGGATGATACCTTTCGCGCACGACTCGAAATTGCAGACAAAATTTCACCGGCACAAATGGGCGCGGTGAACGCGGCAATGGAACGCGCGGTGGGCGAAACAGCGCTTTCACTCGAATCGCAGATGATTTTGCTCGCCACTGCAGTGAGTGGTTCGCCCTTTCTCGGATTGCTCGGCACGGTCTGGGGCGTCATGGACGCGTTCACCGGTGTGGCCGAGGCCGGCTCGCCGAACCTTGTAGCGATGGCGCCCGGCGTGTCCGGCGCCCTTATCACCACGGTTACTGCGCTCTGCGTCGCCATCCCGGCGATGTTCGGTTACAATTTTCTCGTCACCAGCATCCGCGGGATCATCGTGGAAATGGATAACTTTGCTGCCGAACTCGCGTCCGAGTTCGAGCACAAGTATGTCGATCACGGCTCACGTGAGGCCGCATTGCGGAGATGAGCACGTCGCTGCTATTGAGCGTTGAGCATTGGGCGTTGCGCGGTGGACGTTTTTCAATCGCGCTATGCAACGTCCAACGCTCAACGTCCAACGTCCAACGTCCAATGGGGAACAGATGAGACGCTATTCGCAACGCCAAAGTCTTTTCACACTGAGCGAGATCAATGTCACGCCGCTGCTGGATCTGGCGTTTGTGCTGCTGATCATTTTCATGATCACCACGCCGCTGCTCGAGAGCAGTATGAACCTGGTGATCCCATCCAGCAGCGCGAAGAATCCGCCAATCAATAAGTCACAAGTGCAAACCGTCTCGATCGATCGCGCCGAGACGATCCGGTTTAACAATCAGGTAGTCGATTTGGGAACACTCACCGTGCAACTGAGCGAGTTGAAACAGAAGAATCCGGATATCGCGATCGTGATTCGACCTGATCGCGAATTGCCGGTGCAAAAATTAATTGGGCTAATGGATGCCCTGCAACGAGCGGGAATCACCAAGCTCGGCATCGCCACCAGGGCTGAACCAAAATAAATGGCGAAGACCGGCCGTTTTTGGCGAAACGTTGTCCTAATTGCTCTCGCGCACGTCGCGTTGATCGCGGGGCTCATTCGCTGGAGTCTGGCGGCCCGAGCCTCATCAAACCCGGAGAGCATCGTCTGGCTGGGTGGCGCTGGAGATATCACGGCTGGCCAAGAAAATGATGCGCCGCCATCAGCGAAGCGTGCGACTCCTCCGGCTGAAGCGAAACCGTCGAAAGATAATGAAGCGGACTCGGACAAACCTGTCGTAACGACAGCCAAAAGCGAAATCGAATTGCCATCGCCGACCCCGAAACCGACACCAACAGCCGCGTCCACGCCCAAGCCGGCTGCGACACCCACACCAAAACCGAAGGCAACGCCAAAACCAATCCCGAAACCGACTCCAAAGAAAACTCTGGCGACGAAAGCTTCCCCTAAACCGTCGCCAAAAGCGAAACTAAGTTCGGCAAAAGCGAGCGGGGAGTCAGAGGAGAAAAAGGAAAAAGCTTTAGCAAAAAATGACTCTCCGTCTCAGAGCAGCAGCGGGAAAACAGGTTCAACAGGCAAAGCTGGCAGCGCAGGCGGTGGAAGCAGCGCATCGGAATTCGCCTGGTATGGCAACATGCTGCACGACCGTTTTTACAGCGCATGGATCCAGCCGACCACCCACGTGCCCACCGGCGCCAAAATTTCGACCTTGGTCAAAGTCCGGATCGAAAAGGACGGGCGCGTTTCCAAATTCGAAATCATCAAGCCCTCCGAAAACGCGGTAGTGAATGAATCCGTGGCAGCGGTCTCGAAACAAGTCACCGAGGTTGACTCACCACCAGCTGGTCTAATCAAAGGCGATCATTACGACGTAAAAATCAATTTCGAATTAAATACCGAGCAAGAAGCGCCGAAATGATGGCGATCTTCGCCGCGCGAAAATTGTGGCCGCTTTTACAAAAGCGAGCGCGCCGTCGGCGATAATTTCAAAATCTCCGGCTCTCGCTTCACGCGTCGCGCGAGTTCTTTCGAAATTTCGTCGCGCCAACGCGGGTAATGGGTCAGAGCGGCAATGTGACGTTCATATGCCGCCGCGTCGTTAAGGCGCGCGAACCAGACGAAAACATTTTCGCCTTCCCGCACTGGCAGCGCGGGAAAAGTGTTCTCGCTGTGCTCGGTTACCAAAAACGCCAGGACCGTTGCGCCTGAGCCGATCACGGTCGGTCTCACTGTTTTCTCGAAAAACTCAACGAAGCCAGCATCCACCGGCGCATCGAAATAATAGATTGTCGCAACGATCAGTTCGCTCCGGGCCTCGTTTGCTCCCGCTCGAGGACGTTCCTTGTTTCCAAACGAGAATCCCGAAGTCGGCTTCGCCGGACACAAGAGCAGCACATTATCGGAATCGATCATGGTGGCGTTGGCCGCTTCGCGATGTGCCTTCCAGACCGGCCCGCCGTAAAACTCCTTGAGCGCCTGCGCGCGCGAAGGCATGTCCCGAAAACCCCGCAGCCAGACAAATCGGTTTGGATTATCCAGGTCCCGGAACTGACCGATGAGCTTCATCCCGAGCGCTTCCTGCGATTCGACAAATTCCCGGTCGAACAGATCGATCAACACATCCCGCTGTCCCGGATGCAGCGTGTATTGCCGCAGTTCAATGATCGGGCAGCAAGTTTCCGTCGGCTGCGTGTCCGGAATTTCCATCCCGAAACCTTGCGCTGCGAACGGAATCGTTGCCATCAGGAATTTCAACGCGCGCAAGACCGACATCTCGGAATTAACGGATGTTTTAATCATCCATCGTAAGCCGCTTACGATCGACTACGCGGCGCCTTTGCGAGTCAACCGATCATTTCGATCTCCATTCCGCGCGACCTGGACGAATCTGTCGTAAGTGCAGACCTGAACTCTGTGGAGCGAACGGTATGAATTGCGGAGATAGTTACTGACGTCACCAAGTTCATCGCGACGGCCAATAACGATGTTGTAAGCTGCGCGGATATGAGTGAAGGGATGCCGCAGATCGTCACCCGCGAAGCTGCTCGGCTCACCTCCCAAATTTAGATCTGGCTGAAGGAGGTCATTCTTCTTCGCTGCATCCGCAAGCTGCGACCGTATCGTCGCGCTGTCCGTCTCGAGGAATCGCTTCCAGTCGTCGATTTGGCTCAGCGCGATGCGCAGAGGTTTCGAAGGAGTTCGATCTTTATTGAACAGCGAAACGTTGACCGGTTCGAGTTCGACGAATTCGATGTTCTAGCCGCCGGAGTACGACTGCATCACGACGAAATCGCATCGGAACCGGCTGCCGATTCCGAATTCGGGAATCACGTAATCTGAGTGACCACCACAGTTCATGAATGCGCCCCAAAGTAAGTCAGGATGCTTCTTCAAGTAACTGTGGATGATCCGCTCTCCCGAAGAGCGACCTAGCGCATCGAGCAAAGCTACTTCGCGCGTCTTGGTTGCCGCTCCTTTCACTTCGCGAACTTCTCTTCAATCAGCCGATGCAAATGCTCAGCTATCGCCGCGTGATCGAGACGCTGGATGACTTCGTCCAGAAAGCCGGTGACTAAGAGGTGTTGGGCGACTTTTGTGGCAATGCCGCGAGTGCGCAGATAAAACAGTTCGTCCTCATCGATCTGGCCGGATGTTGCGCCATGGGTGCAGCGGACGTTGTCGGCGAGGATTTCCAAACCCGGCATAGAGTTGGCTTCTGCATCATCGCTCAATAGAAGATTGCGAACTTTTTGATACGCGTCGGTGAAATGAGCATGCGGCTCGACTCGGATCAGGCCGCCGAAAATGGTGCGAGCCCGATCGTCGAGCGCGTTTTTGTAAAGAAGATCGCTCGCGGTGTGAGGCGACGCGTGGTCCTGCAAGGTGCGGGCGTCGAATTCCTGCTGGTGTCTGGCGACTGCGACCGCGAGCAAATCACTTCGGCCGCCCTCGCCAATGAGCCGACTCAAACTTTCGAAGCGGGAATACTTCCCGCCGAGATGCAAATTCAGGCTTAGCGCGGAGGCATCGTGATCGACCGTCGTCGAGTTCATTTGTAACGCGATGACGTTCTCTGCCCAATTTTGCGCGCACACGTAGCTCACCTTCGCGCCCGGGCCGGCGATGAGATCGTTCACACCACAGGCAAACCCGGCCCCGCGCTGATCGCACGAGCGGAAATGCTCGATCACAGTAACTTTCGCCAATTCGTCGGTGACGAGGAGCAGATGCGGGAAAACCGACATGTTGTCGTGTCGCAGCCAATGAAAGATTTCGATCGGTTCTTTGATCTCGAGCCCGCGCGGCACGAACAAGAATGTTCCCGACGAAACGAGCGCCTTGTGCAGCGCCGCGAACTTAGCCGAGCCAAGTGTCGCTTCGGTAGACATGAAATATTTTTGGAAGAGATCGGCGTGCTCCACCATTGCGCGTTCGAGCGGTTGAAAGATCACGCCGCGTCTTTTCAGATCTTCAGAAACGACGTCGCGCTCGATCAGTTGATCGTTCGCGAAAATCAGCCGAGCCGCGTAACGGTCGAGTCCGCGGGAATACTTCAGAACATTTTTGCGGTCGTCTTCAGAAAGCGGGCCACTGGTTTTGAACGGCGCCAGATCGAGAAGAGCGACATTAGAAAATCGCCAGGCCTGATCTTTTCGGGTCGGGTTCGGCAATGATTCAAACTCTTCCCACGCTGCGCACTGTTGATCACGAAACCAATCCGGAAATTCGCGGAACTCGTTCGGGCCGGAGAGAATTGATTCGGATTTGGCGAGTTCGTGATTAGCGACTGAAGACATCCTGAATTTGCGTTTGACCAGAACGGCGGTCAGAGACCGCCGCTACAGAAATAATTCGCCGGGCGCGAAAGCTATCCGACCGAGCCTTCCATCTCCAGCTCGATCAACCGCTTGAGCTCGACGCTGTATTCCATCGGAAATTGGCGGACGAGATCGTTGACAAAACCGTTTACGCTCAAGCTCATCGCCTGCGCTTCAGTGAGACCGCGCTGTTGCATGTAGAAAATTTGGTCCGAGCTGACCTGGCTGACACTGGCTTCGTGTTGGACGGCATTGCCGGC
>Ga0193735_1000035_pt1 | contig 49175 bp, 54 predicted proteins | sample U1m2metaG_FD_145080 | JGI IMG/M metagenome (GOLD analysis project Ga0193735, IMG submission 145080) | Soil microbial communities from a riparian zone of the East river system, Colorado, United States - U1m2 | ecosystem: Environmental > Terrestrial > Soil > Riparian zone | place: USA: East River... | reverse complement strand
GATCGACGTTCGGATCGTTCCCGACATGGCGCGTCCGCGTCGTCTGTAGCGACAGGAGATTTGTGCGAAGCGCGCTTTCGTTCGCCGCACGATTTTTCCAAAACTCGCGCCGCGTCTTCCAATTCGCGCCGAGCCCTTCGTTATGTGCGACGGCGTCTTGAACGATGAGAGCTTCTACGCGCTCCGGGTGCGCAAGTGCCATGCGAAAACCGACAGGGCCGCCGTAATCCTGCATGTAAAGCGTGTAGCGCGAGAGTCCGAGCGCTCCGGTGAAGTGATTGGTGATCTCGGCGATGTGATCGAACGTGTACGTGAATTTTTTCGGATCGGGCCAGTCACTGTGTCCGAAGCCCGGGTAATCGGGCGCGACTAGGTGAAATCGATCCGAGAGCCGGGCGAAGAGAGGCTCAAACATTCGGGATGAAGATGGCAATCCGTGGAGCAAAAGAATCGTTGGGGCATCCTTCGGTCCCGCTTCCCGATAAAAAATCGAAAGTCCGTCAATCTTAACCGTGCGATAAAAGGCGTGCTGGGAACCTTCCGTGGCGGCGGCGGCTCCTGATCTATTGATGGTAAGCATTGAAATGATTGCGGTTGCAAGGGCGGCGATGAGGATCAGTCCAATTTGCCGTCTGATTTTCACACTTTGCCAACGTCTGGTTTCCGCCGTTGTCCTAATCCGTCGTTAATCTTCTTCTCAATTTGCCATACTCGCAGCTGTTTGACTTAATCACTGGTTTAATATCGATCAGCACACACGCAACTAAAAGGACTCGCCTCATTCCGGAGTCGTCCTCACCAACCTACGATTCTTCCCGAGTCTGTGGCGGCTTTGTGTGCTGCGAAAAAAAAGAGCGCCCCAGACGCCTGTTCGTCTGGGGCGCGAGACCGCTTTGCCTAACCAGTCGCTGCCCACTCAGTCGCGGGGAAACACCTCGAACAGGTTGTTTTCGCCGTGCTGCTGGGTGAAGAAAAGCCTCGCACGGCCTTTTTTGAATACCTTCGTTCCAATCAATCCCTGGATCGTGCTATCCCCCTCGGACATGTGCACGCCGGTGGGCTCGTTATCTTCGTCAGTCGCCAGTTGATCCTGGCCGAGCGCGACGAATCGGGTCACGAGATTTCGCTCCGGGTGCTGTTTGTCTAGCTTGTAAGCCCAAATCGAATCGAGTTTGTTCAATTGATCGTGCAACGTGTCGCCGCGATCTTCTGCTACCAAAATCGTATCCTTGTCATCCGCGAATGTCAGATTATCAAACGAAGCATGGTCTGCGTCGCCCAGGACCACGAGAGAAATATTTCCAGTCTCGCGGCTCCGGTCGAGATCGACACGGAAGATTCCGCCCCAGGCCCCACGCGCTGCCAGCTCAGGGTCTGTGCCCGCGATACTACTGGTATCGCCGGTGATGACGAAGAAGAAGGTCTGAAAGTGTGAACCAGGCTGGAACTGCCCATTCTCCGGGCGTTTGAATGGCGTAGCACCAGCAGCCTTTGCCAAGGCGTTAGCATCGAATGGATCGGTGCCATCGACCTCGGTGTCATGGATGGTGACCCATTGGACTGGCCAGGACGCACCCTTCGTGTGGAGCAGCAGTTGATTCTGCGACCGCGTGTCGCCGTTCGGGTGCTGGTCGTCCACTGGCACGAACACGAGCGGGCTGCCGTTGATGGAGACCTGAAGTGCCTGCAATTTGCCATGAGTCAGGTCGTCCGGCGATGTAGGAACGAACCGGAAAACGAACGAGTTTGGATTTCTTCCATTATTTAAAACCGTGGTCCCGCCGACATCCTCGACGATCAGGATGTTACCCCAGTCATCAGGATGGATGCCTTCGTAACCGCCGCGTCCGACGCTGCCATAGAGTGTGCGTAAGCCGGCGCCTGCTCCGGTGTCCGGATCAAAATCGGCGCCCATCTCGATGACGCCGCCGTTAGCGCCGGCTTCCTCGGTGAAGAGCAGAGTGCGACTAAACGGATCCCATGTGGAACCATCGATGCTGTTGAATTCAGTCAAACCATTCTCATCGACTGGCGTCAGAAGCGTGAAGCGGTGATCAGGATCCGCCACATCAAGATTGATGCGCGTGACGTGAGCGAGATTGCCGCTGTTTTCGTGACCCTGAAAAAGGAAGTGCCGGCCGTAATCGAAGCCCGGGGTGGGACCGCCCGGATTGTGATCGAGAATCAGATAAGTGTTTTCATCCGGCTCGGTGCGACTGCCATCGCTGAGGTTCCCGAATTGCGTGATTAAGCCCGAGGGATTCTCAAGCAGATCGAGGCCCTCGGCGAGCAGCCCGGCTGTAAACTCCGGTGACAAGACGTTGGGAGAAATCACCACAGGATTGGCTGCGGGCACGCCGCTTACCTTTTCGTTGAAAACCCTGACATGATTGTCCGCGGCGGCCTTTGAGGCAGCCATGGTGACAAGCGCCATAACGATGGCTACGAATGCGCAGGACTTGGCCTGCAGTGGATTCTTAAGAGTAAGTTTCATGATTTGATTTGTGTTGGATAGGTTTGTTTTGTGTTTTGGATACGGCGGAACTCGCCGCACGTTGTCAACAGCTACAGCGCAATTGTGTCGAACCGGTTGAGAACGTGTAAAAATTGCGTGACTTCGACGTAACGTAGCGGTTTCACGCGTGCAGCCGCTGCCCGCTCGCCTAAGTCAACGCTCTTTGCGCTACGTGAATGAGCCCGGCAAGATCGATCGAAGAAACTCGCTTCTCACTGAATCTCGGCGTCCCAAACCGTTCAGGTATACCTACCCCCGGGCGATACCTGACTTGATCTGCTCTGGACCGCGGCAGAATCAATTTCTCTATTCGTTCCTATTTAGTCACGCGTTTTGGGCAGTGCGAATCCTGCGCCGATCAACCAAATAAATCCGGGAAAACGTGTGAGCGGAATGAGAAACAGAGCTTTGGGAATTATTAAACTCAGAGCGCTCAATTCTCCTATGATTGCCAGCGCGATACCGAATATCACGAGCCATTTCGGAAGCAGTTTGAAGAATCCCGCCGGGATGCAGATACCCGCCAGCAGGAGACCAAAGGGAACGGAAAATCCTACGCCGCCCACAGCAAACGTCAGGTAATACAAGGCTCTCAAGACGGCTGCGTCCTGAGCGACGCCGGGATATGCCATCACCCAGAGGATGAGCGCTGACGCCGCCACGTTAAATGCGGTCATCAATCCGCCGAACAACGCGATGGAAACTCCCGCAACACGAACGCCCATAAACTGGAGCCGGCTCACCATCGTGGCGGTAAAAATGCCCAGAGGTATCGCCGCGCCGAATTGCAGAAAGCCGCATACCAACACCGCTCCAGCATGACCTTGAAAATAGGCGGTAATGATATCGCTCGATTCCCATGGTCCGGGAAAATGCGGTTTGCCGGTAAAGCTGATTACGAAATAAAGCCCTGCGTTAAAGAGCAAGGTGTAAACGATCGCAACGATTCCGGGATTTGGACCAGCATGTGTCTTGTCTGGGATATTGATTGTTATCATGAATCGTTCATAATATGAATTATTGATTTGGCAAATGATTTCTTTAAGGTCGTGCAAGAACTTATGAAATTTGACAAACCCCGGCCAAGTGGCGCGGCATTTCTACTTGCTCAACTCGGCGCACACGCGGCTGAACGATTCGGCGACCGAATCGAAGTGCTGGGCATTTCGCCCCCACACGCGGGAATCCTGCGTCTGATTGCCGCCACGCCATCCTGCAATCAGCAAGCGTTGGCGAGCAGACTCGGGGTTCTTCCCAGCCGCATGGTCATTTTGATAGATGAGTTAGCGGACAAGGGATTGGTGAAAAGGACCCGCAGCCAAAAGGATCGCCGGCACTCCGAACTGGCTCTCACCAGAGCAGGTCGTCAGCTGCTGGGAAAGCTTTCGCAGTTAGCGATGGAACACGAAGCCGATCTTTGCGCGGCGCTGACCACGAAAGAGCGCGACACGCTGGCTGCGCTGTGCCGAAAAATCGTTCACCAGCAGGGGCTGACCCCCGATGTGCATCCTGGCTATCGGAAGTTGTAACTGAATCTAGCTTGTTAGTGATTATTCGGGGTGTAGCGTGGCGACACTCTCTCGCTGAAAAGGAACGCCGATTTATGGGTGTCATGTTGCAAGCGTTTTATTGGGACTGTCCCAAGGCAGAGAACCGCGAGCACGAATGGTGGACTCTTATCAAATCAAGACTACCCGGCATCGCAGAAGCCGGGTTCACTGCATTGTGGCTTCCACCCGCAAACAAAGCCGCCGGATGGAAATCGATGGGTTACGATCCCTATGACTACTATGACCTCGGCGAATTCGATCAGAAAGGCGGCGTGCCTACGTGGTTCGGGCCCAAAGCTGAATTGCTCGACCTTATCCAGTCTGCCCACGTACTCGGGCTGCAAGTGTATGCCGATCTGGTATTCAATCATAACAGCGGCGGTGCCGGAGGAAAAATGGACTAACGAGTCCGGCTGGGTCGATCTCTCGGCGCCGCCTCGTGGTTATGTGGTTTACGCGCCGGGGTGAGCAAACATTTCGGATTAGTGGAGCGCAGATTGCGGCTAGATCTACTCTGGAGTTTCTCGGTAGGGGCGATGCTGCTTGTACAACTCCAGGCGCTGGCGGAATCGGACTAATGACTTCTGCACTTCGTCATTCAATTTATCGCTAATTCTTTTGTGCAAGTCTTTGTTATACTTGAGCTTGTCGATTGTCTTGGAGGCTTGTTGTGGCAGTGGCGTACGCACCGTGATTGCCTGCTCCTGATAGCGTATCGCTGAAGTAAAGTCTCCTGCTTCAGCGTACGCTGCGGCAAGCGTATCGATGTAAGACGCGAAAGTCCAGCCGTCGAGTTCGCATGCTTTCTTAGCGTCATTGACCGCTAATTGTCCGTTTCGAATCGAAGCCTCAGGGCAAGTGGCGCGAAGCCACGCCCGACTGTTAAGCACGTCGGCTTGCTCGATCGTATTCTGGACCTTGGCTGTGAATGTAGCGAGGTTATCTAGATCAGCTAAACTAGCCTTGTAGTTGCGCAGCCGGCTGTACACCCAAGCTCGCTTATAGCTAGCAGCGAAAAAACTCGGCTTTAATCGGATGGCGGAGTTCAAATCTTGCAGTGCCGCCGTCCATTTTTTCTGCTGGCAGAAGGTGACTGCGCGATTGTAATACACCGCCCACATGTATGGATCGGTTCGTATTGCCGCATCGAAGTACCGCCGAGCATTTTCGTAGTCGTGCTTGTTTAGCAAATCATAACCGTGTCGGTCGTAATCGCTGGCGGACCAACCCGCCGGCACACCAAGATCACGAACGTCAGCAGCGAATATCAGGCTTGCTAAGACTGTGATCGTCACAATTCCAAGCGAGGCACGCATATCCGACGATTGTGCCTCTTAGCCAAGAAAAAGAAAAGTTCGTTTCGGCGAGTTAGGAGATAATGGAGGGCGGAGCTCTGCGACGCCTGGTGAGCGCTTGCGCGATCGTGCATGCATACAGAGGCTTGCAGAGCTCGCCCCTTCAATTGTGCGACGCTAACTGGCGAAGTAGCTGCGTTGCCGGGATTCGAAGCTGTCGCCAAAGTAGCGTTTCCACCATTGGTCGGTTTCGTCCAGGTGACCCACTTGTACTTCGTCGGCTTCCGGGTGTTGTGTAAGCCAGTCGCGAAAAGCGAAGTGGCGATAGAGACGCATGAACTCTCCAAGATAAATGTCCGCGACACGCGGGTTACCTCGAATGATCAGCATGTTCTCGTCATTATTCGTAGTCGAAGCCTCACTAAAGTTTGCAGAACCGGAAACGACCAGTGGGTTGGCGCCCAAAGGATCGACCAACATGTATTTCGTATGCAGATATCGCACATTAACATTCAATCCTGACAGCTGCTCGACGAGCCAGTGGTTGAACGCGCCTTTACCCAAATGCGATCCAATCGCGAACTTGTTCGCTTTCATTCTCCTTAGCTTGATGATTGCGGTTTCGTTGGCGAGGCGCTGCTCCTTGGTCCTGGTCGGTCCGCTCATCGCTTCCATCAACGCGTAACGCAGTTTGGCGGTTCCAGTTCGGTAAGCATCCTGGAAGCGCTGGTTCATGCCAAAGGCAAACGTCATGAACAGTGCGTCATGGGCGCCCTTGGCCTGCTCCGCATACCAATCCAATGCTTGCAAGGTATCGCGCGGACTAAAAATGGAAGTGATTTGTTTTTCAAGCGGATCGTCCGGAAGCGGCGTTTTACCGGCCAGCACGCCTACATCCGCAGATTTCGGCGTGTTCTTCTTCAGGTCATTCCACAGCCATAAATACTTCGCCACGACATCATCCCTCTCACAAATATGCACGACGTTGCTGTGCCCATAAATTCCTCCGACACTGAAATTGGTCGAACCAGTGAGCACTGCTTGTGCTATGCCGGCTTTCGTTAACACGATGGTTTTGTTATGTGAAAGGGTCAGGCCTTGCGCATTGCGCGGCTGGCAAATATTCCCCAGGCCGAATTTCTGGATCGCTGCCTCATTAGCGATCTTTTGTTCGTCATTTTTTGCGTGGTAGAGAATCGGAACGTCGGCGCCGCGATCCCGCGCTGCGCCTAACGCTTTTAGCACATTCTCGTCCGTAAATTCGTACGCGCCGACGCGCAGTCTCCAACCCGGGCCAACCGCGCGCCCGATGAAATCCGCGATTGATTCGGCTGCACCGCGCGAAAGCCACGTCAATGCCGCCGGTCCTACTTCGTCGGGCCGCTTGTCGCCGAATAACCGCGTGTATTCCTGCGATGCTGCGGCCCCGCGGTTAAAATGCACATGATGGGTCCTGCCGTGCTCGCTCTCGGTGCGGATCTTCACCGCTACTTTCTCGACCTCTTGGGAACCCGCAGGCACACCTCTCAGCGCAAATACTTCATAGGTGTAATCGTGCTCCGGTTTCGCGGAAAAATCCGACCACGTGAAGCCTTGAATAGGATGTTGTCGTGTTGAGTAGAGCATCCCTGGAGGTGGAAATGGCTCTACGCTTTTGAAAGTCTTATATCCGGACAGCCAATACTTTTCTCCCTCGGTATGATCTTCTCGTCGCAAAGCGAATCCAAGCAAACCCGGACAATCTTCCTCGGGTAAGTCCACGCCAAGTAGCACGACATGCGTCCCCGCAATCGCCTGGACACTTAGATCTCCTTTTTGCTCCTTGTTTCGCATTGCTTTCGGTTCTTAGAAGTAACGCTAGTCAAAGACTGTTGACCACAGTTAGTCAAGATTTCTCCTTAGTTGCTCTGAGCAAGAAACGAAACCCCGATAGCAATAACTTCACTTAACCCGGCACGAGACCGCGCCGCGTCGGTGGACGCAGGGCCCATGACGCGACCGTAAGGCTGGTGAGGATCACCGGTCCCACTAGAGTGACCCAGGGATCACCGACAGCCAGACGGGATGCAATCGCTCCCGTGTAGAGGAAGACTAAGCCCGCGTAGGTCCACTCCTTGAGGCGAGGAAAACGCGGAATAAGTAAAGCTACCCCGGCAAGGACATACCAGATACCAATAATAATCATGACATATTTCGGGTAGCCTAAGTGCTCCATGATTCTGGCAAAAAGAGGTAGTTAGAAGCCACCCATCACTCCTCCAACCAGACACTCAAGGGCGAGGGGCACGGTAATAACCCAGTATGCGATCGCGGAACCGCGGGAGTTCATGACTAATCCTTTCTGCTGTTTGGTTAACTAAGCCGCTTTAGTAAAGACAACGGTTCATTTCAAATGTTGTTGGCTGAACGTTTGAAAAGGTATTCACGCAACACCGGATCATCCGTTAGGCTCGCAGCACGATTGAACGCTTCCCGCGCTTCATCCTTTCGATTGAGCAATTGAAGCAAATGTCCGCGCGCCGCCCAATAAGGTTGATAGTTTGCGGTTCGATCCGTTGGAATTTGTTGAAGCACAGCGAATCCGGCAGCCGGGTCGCCCGCTTGTGCAATCGCAACGGCTCGACCCACGAACGAACCGATGCCAGGCGCAATCCGCACCAAGCCCTCGTAGAGCAAAGCGATTTCCTTCCAATCGATGCGTCCGCTTCGTGCTCGATTAGCGTGAAGAGATTGAATGGCAGCTTCCAATTGACAGCGCCCCATGTGCTTGAATGCAGCAGCGGACCGCAGATGTTTCTCGGCTTCGGCAATCATCGACTGCGACCAAAGAGTCGTGTCCTGCTGATCCAGCGGCACAAACTTGCCATCGCTTGTGTAACGTGCTTCCCGTCGCGCTTCACAGTGCAGTATGAGCGCAAGCAAACCGAGAGCTTCCGGCTCCTGCGGCATCAATTGCGTTAACATTCGCCCTAACGTGATGGCCTCCCTCGCGAGCGCATGATGCGTCGAAGCCGTTTCCATCAAACTTTCCCAGCCAGTCGTGTAGGCAGCATAAATGGCGTCGAGAACAAAAGAAACACGCTCGTCCCACTCCGGCGGTTCGGGCACGCGGAAAGGAATTCCTGCGTCACGGATTTTATTTTTCGCGCGAACGAGGCGCTGACTCATTGCTGCAGGAGAGACCAGGAAAGCGGAGGCAATGCGCGCGCCATCAATACCAAGAACAGCTTGTAACATCAGGGGAGTACGGGCAGCTGGATCGATCGCTGGATGCGCACATACAAAAAGCAGCTTCAGGCGTTCATCCGGGAAAGACTCGTGGTCCGTTGTCGTCGCTTCAGTTTCTTCGGCCAGTTGTTGCAACGAAGGCTCGGCATCTCGCCGGGTCTGTTCCCGGCGGGAGGCGTCAATCAATCGGTTGCGGGCCACATGCAAGAGCCATGCTTCGGGCTTATCTGGAACTCCATTCGTCGGCCAAGTTTCGAGGGCGGCAACTAGCGCCTCGCTCAACGCATCCTGCGCATCGGCAATGTCGCCTGTGCGCGAGGCGATGTAGGCGACCAGTCGTCCATACGAATCACGCGCAACGGCTTCAATCGCATCATGCGTGGCAGATTCGCTCATCGTTGAAAATGACTTCGATTGCGGCGACTTGCGTGATGCCAACCGCAATCTGGCCCTGCCTGTGCAAAATTTAGACCTTTAGCGAGCCACGGAACGCCCTGGCGGCATAGTAAGACTGCGCACCGTTGTGACCCACGAAGACACGGCCGTAGCGGCGATCACAATAAAGGGCACCTCCGAGTTTTCTAATATCAGGAGGTGTTTTCACCCAGCTCGACGTCTTCGTATCGAAATCTCCAAATTTCTGCAACTTCAGATATTGTTCTTCCGTCAAAAGCTCAACGCCCATGGCTGTTGCCATATCAATTGCGTTAGTTTTCGGCTTATGTTCCTTCCTCGATTCCAGCCCTTCGCGATCGTAACAAACACTTGTGCGGCCTTTGGGAGTTTCCGGCGAACAATCAAAAAAAATGTATTCGCCCGTCTTTTTGTCATGACCAACAACATCCGGCTCACCGCCGGTTCTTTCCATTTCATTGAGTGACCACAGTTTTTCCGCATTAGCTTCCAGCTTTGCTTGCACTTTCGTCCATTCGAGACCTTCATGGCGGTTCATGTTCTTCTCAAAACGGGCTTTCACTGCTCTGAGTAGTTCTTCACGTTGTTCTGATGACAACTTCTTTTTATTGCTATTGATGTTGTTCATACTTTTACTTCAAGCGCATCGGCCAACTTTTCTATTGTCGCAAGGGGAACAGGCCCGATCACTTTGAACGTCGCGCACGAATCACCAACCAGGTTTTCCGCACGATGAATAGTGCGATCTGGCCCAGAATAGCCAGCCCAACTCCAGACAGGCGATATGCACCGAGCCATAGCGCAACGCCAATGATGGCGAAGAATACGCCTGAATACATCCAATACCCCGCAAAGATAATTACAGGAACGAAGACAAATCGAACAGCGGGCGCGTAGTTTGGAATTTCTTCAAACGGACTATAAATGTAGCCGAGTATCGGAATGGCAAAGATAAGGTGAATCCAACGAAGAATCGTACGTTGGGTGGCCTTACTAATCATTTAATCCCTTTCCATTGAGAATTTGGCTAGCAGAGTAGCTTCGTCTAACTCAGGAATATGCACCGAGCGGACGTACTTCGACCGCTGAGTAAGCCGCCGCAGGATGGCGCGCGGCCCATTCCAACGCGGCGTCGAGGTCTGGCACGTCAATGATGACGAAGCCGCCGAGGAACTCCTTCGTCTCTGCATACGGTCCGTCGTGAACCTGCCGCTTCCCATCTCGCACTGAAACCATCGTCGCCGATTGCGGCGGCTGCAAACCCGCGGCCGTGACAACGACGCCCGCGGCCCGGAGCGCTTCGCCGTAGGCTTTGCCGGCCGCGGCCATTGCGCTATCGCGGCGCTCGAACTGTTCCTGTGAATGGTGAACAAGTAATGCGTATTTCATGGTGTTAGTTTCAGTTGTTGTTTTGTGTTTTGTTCCTTAGCGTTTGCTCCACGGCTGCTCGCCGGCCACTTGTTTGGTCGTGGCGTTGACACGGTTGAAAAGGTTGGTCGTGGCAATCCATAGGATTAAAGCTGCGAGCGCCTTCTCGTCATAATGCAACGTGGCCTCGTTCCAGATCTCCTCTGGCACTGGATCGGACTGGTCGCTAAGCCTCGTGACCGCTTCGGCAAGCGCTAGCGCGGCGCGTTCGGCCTCGGTAAAATAGGGCGCTTCGCGCCACGCAGCGACGGAGAATAGACGATCGTCTGTTTCGCCCGCCTTCTTTAGCTCGCGAGAGCCCATATCAACGCAGACGCTACAGCCGTTGATTTGGCTGGCACGCAGGTGGACGAGATCGAGCGTGCGCTGGGACACACCGCTTTTTCTAACAGCTGCCACCAAAGCCATCAGGGGCTGCATGACGTCAGCATCAGCATCGCGGGGTTTTTCATTCGTGGTTGTATCGTTTTCATTTTCGCTTTCTCTCCTTTTATTTCGTTTTTGTTGGTTATCGAGCCGGAAAACTTCGCGGCCTCATCATGCTGACGTTTGGCACTCATCTGTTTCGACATTTCCCAAAAAACTTTTCGTGAATCCGGCAAGATCGACATCATTGTTGCTCAACACATTTTCACGACACTGCGAGTCGCAACGCCAGGGATCCAATGGCCAACAAGAGATACGTCGTCGGCCATGAAAGGTGTGAGTACCAGCGAGCACGAACCACAACAGTAATAGCACCAACGAAAAACAGGGCCAGGCCAACCGCGGCTGCCACCCCGATCAGAGGAACGCCTATACCCACCAGTAATCCAAGTGTGCCTGCGGCCTTGAGGGCGCCCAGCTCGAACAGCCACGAGTACGACCCTCCCCACTTGGTCATGTTATCCAGGACCCACTGCGGTCGACGGAAATCAACAATAGCCGCATATGTGTTGGCTGCGGCGGTCAAGACGGTGACGATGACGTATGCCGTAAACATAATGCATCAGTTCCATAATGAAGACGCGCGACAACAACGCATTTCGACATTCGGCGAAAGTTTTTGCTGTTCGTCCAAACAGAATTGCCAGGCGGCCTAAGCCAATACGGTGCTTACCTAACTCAACGGTGGAACGCGTTGTCCTCAACGCGTTGGCCGGGCTGGTGGCGCCTTTGCCACCGAATATTCGCGCCTTCGGCGATTGGCTTTGGCATCGGTCCGAGCCGGACGGGCATTTTCAGGAGAAGCCGATCCACCCTACCCGCCACCCGGCGTAGGCCGAATCCATCGGCCAACGCCGGGCTGGATGATTAAATCCTGATGGATTTTTCCGAATTGATCACTTACAAGCTTCGCGCGGCCATTCGCGGGTTTCTTCCAGCGATTCGCCGGTTTCCAGCAGACTTTTGAGACTGGCGAGGATATGGGGCCATCCGGTCGACACGGCTTGGATGAACTTCGAGCCTTCCTTCTCGATTTCGTGAATGACGGTGAGCTTGACCGATTTGCCTTCCTTTTCCAGTTCGTAAGTCAGGCGCGAATAACCTTCCGCTTTTAGGTCAGGTCTGAATTCGTTGCGCCATTTCAGAACGAGCCGCCGAGGCGGTTCGATTTCGAGGACTTCGCCGCGATCGGTTAGCATTCCGTCGGGAGCGATAGCCTTCCAGGACGAACCTGCTTTCCATTCGGATTCCTGAGTTGTATCAAACCAGAACTTTCTGGTGAATTCCGGTTCAGTGAGCGCCTTCCACAATTTCTCAGGCGTCGTGCGAATGTAGGTTACGTAAACGAATTGATCTTTTTTCATCATGTTACTTTTTTTTGGTTTTGGTTTGTTCGAGACCTTTCTTCAAATCGCTCAACGCCTGAAGGCGATGGCGTTCGTATTTGCCAATCCAACGCTCGTAGATCTCATGCAGCGGCATCGGATTGAGATAATGCAGCTTCTCGCGCCCACGCCACACGACGGCGATGAGGTTTGCTTTTTCCAGCAACACTAAATGCTTGGTCACCGCCTGCCGCGTCATCTCCAGGTGCTCGCATAATTCGCTCAACGTTTGCCCATTCCCTTTGCGCAATTCGTCGAGCAATTTTCTGCGGCTGGGATCGGCCAGCGCTTTAAAGACTGCATCCATCTGCAGTCCTTATGCAACCATATGGTTGCATGTCAAGCGAGGCATTTCAGCTACATTGCGTCATGAGCTTTGTGAATCTCGAGCAGCTCCCGTTTGTTGGAATGTCGTATGAATTCGTGGGCGAAAAGCAGGGCGCGCCATTTTCGGCCTACATTGTCAACGCAAAGCCCGGCCAGGGCCCGCCGTTACACACGCATCCATATGTCGAAGTCGCGTTCACAGTCGAAGGCTGCGCCACCATCACGGTCGGTAATGAAACCCGCGAAGTGCAATCCGGCGGCATTGTCGTCATCCCTGCGATTACACCGCATCGATTCGTTAACACCGGCGAAACGACGTTGCGCCAAATTGACATCCATGCCAGCCCGCGATTTATCCAAACAAATCTCGCCCGTGTTCGTTAGGCAAAATGTACCCGACGGTCCCGTGCGACGGGGCGCAGGCGCTTTGGCTCGGACGTTCGGACTGATTGCTCAGCAACCGCTTAGCAGACAACGGATAACTGCGAGCGCTAGGCGGCGAGCTTTGTTAGGATTGCGGTCAATCGCCAGGACGCCGTAGGCCGCTGGGTTGAGTTGGTCCGCTTTCATCCGCCTATTGCGCGAATCGCGTTCGGAGAAATCGTGATGACAGCGCAAGTTCATTATCGAACTTACGCGACGCAACGTTTACAAGCGTAGCGGCCATGATCTACGCCACTCACATCCCGAGACCGCCGCTCGACCAATTCATCGAGATGCTTTGGTTTCATGAAGGCTTTGACGCCGACCATCGCCTCGAGCGTGTTCTTCCGGATGGCTCGATGGAGATCATCATCAATCTGCGCGACGAGAAGCGGCATATATTCGATCCAATCAGCTATCAGCCGCGCGAAACCTATCGCCGGAGCTGGCTCTCCGGGCCGCACTCCGAGTTCATCGTCATCGACACCGCGCCGAATGCCTCAATGATCGGGGTTCATCTGCGGCCTGGCGGAGCGAGTGCCTTCTTCGGTCTGCCGCTGTGTGAATTGCGAAACAGCGTCGTGGAACTCGACACGCTTTGGAACTGCGAAGCGCAAAATTTGCGCGATCAATTACTCGAAGCGCCCGTTCAAGCCGCCAAATTCCGCATTCTCGAGAATGCGCTGCTAGCCCGCTGGCGCGGATTTGCTCCGCGTCATCGCGCCGTGCGTCACGCGCTCGAATCTTTCAAGCGCGAGCCGGAAAGTATCACGGTCGGCAAAGTGACTGCAGAGGTCGGTCTCAGCCGGCGACGGCTCATCGAAATCTTCACCGAGCAGATAGGAATGACGCCGAAGAAATTTTGCCGCGTGCTTCGATTTCAACGCGCGATCAACCAGATTCAGCAGCGCCGCGCCCTGCCCAGGACCGAGATCGCGACTGGCTGCGGCTACTACGATCAGGCCCACTTTATCAATGACTTTAGAGAATTCTGCGGATTGACGCCGAGTGATTATCTGAACGAACGCCCGGAATACCCGAATTTTGTGCCGATTCGCTGCTAGGTAAAATTCTTCCAATACACTCCGGCGGTGCTTCGCTAGTGAGTGGAAGAATGAATCCTAATCAAATCAATTGGCTGGCCGTTTTCGCGGCGGCTCTCTCTACGTTTGTCATCGGCGGCCTTTGGTATTCGCCGGTGTTGTTTGGCAAAGCCTGGATGCGCGTGAATGGATTTAGCGAAGAACAGGTCGCCGGCTTCAACAAAGCTCGCGCCTTCGGCGGCTCAATCATTCTCGCGCTCGTGATGTCCGCAAACCTGGCCATGTTTTTGGCCGACCCTAAAACCACGGTCGTGTGGGGAATGATCGCCGGAGCGCTAGCTGGCGTCGGCTGGGTCGCAGCGGGACTGGGTATTATCGCTTTGTTCGAGAATCGTTCATGGACCTACATCCTGGTCAATGGCGGCTACCACGTCGTGGCCTTTGTCGCGATGGGCGCCATCCTCGGCGCCTGGCGGTAAGCTCGCTCGGAAGCGCCGCGCGAGATTCTGGTTTGACAGTCGTCCTTCTGTCGTATATATGGCATTGCAATATATGGCATCGCCAGTTCCCGATCGCGAATTGAAGAAGGGCAGCGCGGAATTGATGATTCTATCTCTGCTCGAAGATCGGCCCCGGCACGGATATGAGATCGCGCAGCTGATCGAGCTGCGCTCACGCGGGGCGATCCGATTTAATGTCGCTTCCCTTTATCCCTTGCTCTATCGCCTTGAGAAGCGGACCTGGATTCGTGGTCGCTGGGTCGAAAGGGCGGGCCAACGTCGCCGTCGCTATTATCGTCTAACGGCCTCAGGAAAGAACGTGCTGTCGAAGCAACGCGCCGGCTGGCGTGAGTTTGTTGAAGGCATCAACCTGATCACCGGGATTCAACATGCCTGATTTCAAGATCGACATCAGGGCGCGCCTGGCTGAACTCGACTTATCTCCTGTGCGCGAGGCGGAAATCGTTGAAGAACTTTCGCAGCATCTGGAAGACGAATACGAGCGGGCCCTCAGCTGCGGTGCATCGGAAGACGAAGCCCGCCAACAAGCACTCGAGCAGCTCAACACGCCTGATTTGTTACGCCGTGAACTGAACCACGTGGAGCATCGGGTATCGGCGCACCCGGTCGCACTGGGAACGGAAATGCAGGCCAACATATTTGCCGATCTCTGGCAGGATGTGCGCTACGGCCTGCGCACCCTGGCGAAAAATCGGACATTCACATGCATCGCTGTTATCGCGCTCGCGCTGGGCATCGGCGCAAACAGTGCCATCTTCAGCGTGGTTGACGCCGTGCTCTTGCGGCCGCTTCCATTCAAGAAACCTGAACAACTGGTGATGATATGGGAGAACGCCGCCCATCTCGGTTTTCCCAAGAATACACCGTCGCCGGCCAACTTTCTCGATTGGCAGAAGCAAGCCAGTTCCTTTACCGGTATGGCCGCGATGGTGGAGCGCAGCTTCAACCTCACCGGTGTGGGCGAACCGGAGCGCCTCGATGGACGTCGTGTTTCTGCAAATCTTTTCGACTTGTTAGGTGTACGGGCAGTACTAGGGCGCACGTTCGTGTCGGATGACGATCGGCCCGGCACACACGTGGTCCTTCTGAGCTATTCACTCTGGCAGCGGTGGTTCGGCTCTGACCCGAGTGTCATTGGCCGCGCACTCACTCTTAACGGCGAGAGCTACACGGTTATTGGAATCATGCCGCGCTTCGTGCAATCGCCTGGCTTTGCGAACCGGAACGATCAGCTATGGGTGCCGATTGCATTCCCGCCCGAAGAAGCGGCCCAGCGGGGGGATCATTTTCTCGAGGTGATCGCACGCATGAAACCCGACATCGCTTTGAAGCAGGCCCAAGCGGAGATGGACACGATCGCTGCGCGCCTTGCGCAGCAGTATCCGGCTTACAATACCCGAATGGGCGCCGTGGTAGTGCCGCTCCACGAACAGGTGGTTGGCGACATTAAGCCAGCGCTCCTCGTTTTGCTCGGCGCCGTCGGCTTCGTCCTTCTCATCGCCTGCGCCAATGTTGCGAATCTACTGCTCGCTCGCGCTGCTGTTCGACAAAGGGAAATCGCGCTGCGCCTGGCACTCGGAGCAAGTCGCTCCCGCCTTATGCGCCAGTTTCTAACTGAAAGCGTCTTGCTCGCGGTGTTTGGCGCCGGGTTAGGTTTGCTCCTCGCGTTGGGCGGCATCCGCATACTAAAAACATTCATTCCTGCGACTCTCTCGCAGGTGCAAACGATTAACATCGACGCGAGAGTGCTCATCTTCACGGCACTCGTCGCCGTAGTAACTGGAATCGGGTTCGGTCTCGCTCCCGCCCTGCATGCTTCCCACTTGAATCTAAACGACACGTTAAAAGAAGGTGGCCGTGATGCGGGTGGAGGCGGCAAAGGAAATCGACTTCGAGGTTTGTTAGTCATCGGCGAAGTCGCCATTTCATTCGTGCTACTGATCGGTGCCGGATTGCTCATCAACAGTTTTTTCCATCTCCGCAATCTCCAGCCGGGATTTCGTGCCGATCACCTGTTAACCATGAAAGTCGATTTGTCGGACGTGAAGTATCCCGACCGTGAGCGACGCGCCGTGTTCTTTGATGAAGTGATCCGGCGGGTCCGTGCTTTGCCCGGAGTACAGTCAGCCGCTGTCGCTGGTAACCTTCCTCTGACGTACAACGGAGATTCAATGAACATTAGCGTGGAAGGAGTACCAGACCCACCGCCTGACCAGCGGTCGGATGTCATTTTTCGTGCAATCGGAGCCGGCTACGTCGGCACCATGGGTATTCCAATTATCCGCGGCCGCGATTTCACAGATCAGGATAAAGCGGATTCTAAAGACGTGGTCGTGATCAGCGAGAAAACCGCGCAGCATTTCTGGCCCGGACAGGATCCGATTGGGAGACGCCTGAAGCCCGGTTCAAGCACGTCAAACACGCCGTGGCGCGAGGTGATTGGAATCGTGAAAGATGTTCGGCAAAACGATTTCATCGCCGCACCGAAAATGCAGATGTACTTCACCTATCGGCAGCTAAAGGATCTCGCGCCTAACGCCCTTGTCGTTCGAACAAGTATCGAGCCACTGAGCCTGGCCGCGTCAGTGCGCGATGCCATTTGGTCGGTCGACAAGGATCAGACCGTCGCGGATATCGACACCATGGAGCACATCGTCGCGGAAGCAGTCGCACGGCAACGCTTTAGTATGCTGTTGTTAGGCTTGTTCGCCATACTCGCACTCCTGCTCGCCTCGGTTGGCATCTATGGGGTGATGAGCTACTCAGTTGCGCAAAGAACACACGAGATCGGCATTCGCATCGCGCTAGGAGCGCGGCGTGGCGACGTACTGCAAATGACGATCAAGCAGGGCCTCAAACTAGTGGGAGCGGGTATGATCCTCGGATTGGCGACGGCATTTTTTCTGACGCGAGTACTGGAAAGTTTGCTGTTTGGGATCAGTGCGACAGATCCAGTCACTTTCCTCAGCATCTCACTGGTACTGCTAGCAGTCGCGATCCTCGCCAGCTACGTTCCGGCGTTGCGTGCAACGAAGGTCGACCCCATCATCGCTTTACGCGCGCAATAGATGCGGCCACCATACCGCCGCTCAAATAACATCGAATGTTTACAGGGTTATTGCGGTTTAGTCTGCGTAGCCGGAAGCATTTCGATTAACTCTTTTTGCCCATTGAGCAGGTAGTAAGGAATAAATTTCGCGGGCGCGTGATCCGATGCGTTATCGAAATGCTCAACGATTGCGCCGGCCGGCTCATAACATACCTGGCCGGCATGAATGATTCGCATCTTTTCTCCTCTAATCTGAAACCTGATTGCCTTCCACGACATAACTAATTACCGGACAGGGATGCCGATGCAGTCCCGTCGTCTGCTTTGGCTGAAAATCGATCTCACGCACATCGACCGTCGAGATCGGTTGTGTCCCAATGCTGGCTTTGTATAACTCTTTGCGCACAATCTTTGGCTGTGCTGACGCATTGGCTGCGAGGAAAACTAGAATACTGACGGATAAGATCGACATCGTCCTCATGCATTATCAGATTGCACGAACTCGGCGCGAACGCCATTGACTTCCAACACTCTTACTCACATCGGTTGCTACGCTGAAATCACGCGCGATTCATTACTCGCCAGTGTGGCGGCGAAACAAGGCACTATTGCTGTTCCCGTAGCTGCTGAATATGATAGCGAAATGGCAACGACTGTATTCGCGCAAGGTTCGGCCAAGGACGAAACGCAAATCTGGAACCTCGAGAAAGCGTACTGGGAATACGTCAAAGCGAATGATCTGGAAAAGTATCGGGCACTCTGGCACGACGATTTCGTTGGCTGGCCGCTTTTTAGTTCAGCGCCGGTGGGAAAAGATCACATTACCGACTGGATCACCGAGAACAGGTCCAAAGGGGCCGAGCTGCAATCGTTCTCGATCGAGCAATTGGCCATTCAGGTCATCCGCGATATCGCGATCAATCATTACCGGATAAAGATGGTGTGGGGTGGCCCCCGCCCAACCGAATCGAAGACAGAGTTTCTCCGCATCACCCACACCTGGATCTGCACTCACGGCGCATGGCAAATCATTGGCGGCATGTCCGCACCGGTGAACGCGAACGGTCAGTAGCCCTTGATGACGTTGTCACATGGCTTCCGTCGTTTTTCTTCGCGCAGTGAACGTTGGCAAAGCTAATCGATGCCAACCGGCCCTGATCGCGAAGCAGCTCTCCAAGTTCGGTGTCGTGAACATTGGCGCGGTCGGAACGTTTGTTGTGCGCGAAGACGTCAGCGAGTCGGCGCTACGCGCGGCTATCGCAAAGAAGTTGCCGTTCAAATCCGAGATCATGATTTGTCCCGCGAGTGACATCATCAAACTTGCATCGAAAGATCCATTCTCACGACAACCCTCAGGCCCGGACATAACGCGGTTTGTCAATGTGCTGGCCAAGCGACTCCCCTCGCCCCCTGCGCTTCCTCTGAGTCTGCCTTCGGACAACGATTGGCTACTCAAAGTTATTGAGATCAAAGGCAGATTTGTTTTGGGGCTGTATCGCCGGCAGATGAAGGCGATCAGCTATCTCGGCAAGATCGAGAAGCTACTCGGCGTCGCTGCGACGACGCGCAATTGGAATACAATCGAGAAGGTCGCCGAAATTCTTGATAACGCTTAGAGATCATCTCATAGATAGTTTGGTCCAGTTGCTTGCGAGCCGAGAGCGGGCCGGCTCCATCGGTATGCATCGGTGAGGAACCCGCCTCAGGCGGGGAGACGGCCTGCCCTCAGGCCGTGTTGATTCATGAGATGGTTCTCGTCGACTCAAACCCACCAACGACGACGAAGAAGCACAAAAATCACGTAATGTGTCACCAACAACAGCGGAACCCAAAAAGCCGGAATCCAATAGGCTGGTCCCATTGCGACTGGCGCATTGTAAATCGTGGCGAAGGTGATCGCTGCAAGCAGATCGAGGGTTCCGAAAATATTGAAAATCCACACCGCCGGCTTGGCGAGAGTACTGTCGCGCAACACGAATGGAATTGCTGCGAACGCAAGGATGGCAGTAATCAGATCGCCAAATGCAGCCGGATACGCAAACTGCAGCGGCATTCCCGGAAAAGTGGCGCCGCGAGTCAGGAACATCAGGCCAAGATGCCGCATTGAATGCAAAAGGAGGATGGGAACAAGAATCACTTGCGGCCGAACGCGCGGAACCAAAGGCAGCAAATATAGCCGCGCCGCGACATAGAAAATCGCGGTGTTCGCGACAAGATTTACGGTGAGGACACGATCGAAAATGGCGGGCATTTACGTTTGCTTCCTGACGGCTGCTCGGGCTCAGCGGCCTGTCATTTGCTCCAGCTTTTCAGGATATCGAGCTCCTTGCACGTTGATTTCTGATGCGGCGTTTTCGATGTCGCGAAGATCGTCTTGCGTAAGCTCAATTGCTGCTGCTCCGATATTCTCCTCCAGACGCTTCAGTTTTGTAGTTCCTGGAATTGGAACAATCCACGGCTTCTGCGCAAGCAACCAGGCAAGCGAGATCTGAGCAGGCGTTGCTTTCTTCCGTTTTGCGATCTCGCCAAGCATATCAACCAACGCCTGATTTGCTTTTCGAGCCTCCGGCGTAAAACGCGGAAGCGTGTTGCGAAAGTCCGAACTGTCGAATGTCGTGTCTTCGTTCATCTTTCCCGTGAGAAAGCCCCGTCCCAAAGGGCTATATGGGACAAAACCGATCGCGAGTTCCTCGAGCGCCGGCAGCAGTTCCTTCTCAGGATCTCGGAACCACAACGAGTATTCACTCTGAACCGCAGTGACGTGCTGCACCGCGTGTGCGCGACGGATCGTTTGCACTCCTGGCTCAGAAAGGCCGAAGTACTTCACCTTTCCCTCCCCAATGAGTTTCTTCACAGCTCCTGCCACATCTTCTATTGGCACTTTGGGATCAACACGGTGTTGATAAAACAGATCGATCACATCGGTCCGGAGTCGCTTGAGTGAGGCTTCAGCAACTTGTTTGATGCGTTCGGGGCGGCTATCCAAATCGCTCCACCTCGATTCGATTTTGGAAGCGGCTTTAAACCCGAACTTGGTGGCTATCACCACTTGCTTGCGAAACGGAGCGAGCGCTTCGCCTACAAGTTCTTCGTTCGTGTACGGACCATAAACTTCGGCGGTATCAAAAAATGTGACGCCGCGTTCAACGGCCGACCGAATCAGTGAGATCATCTCCTGTTTGTCGCCAGGCGGACCGTACGCAAAGGTCATTCCCATACAGCCCAATCCCAGGGTCGAGACTTCCAGATTAGTTTTTCCAAGTTTGCGTTTTTTCATTTTTCTCCTTAATGCGATTTCACAAATGTTGTAGCCACCGGCCTATGGCCGGTCCACGTCAATGTAGCTTCACTCTAGCAAAACGGCCCACAGGGCCGTGGCTACAGCGACTACAGTTTTGTTGAGCTTGGGTCATTCGGATTTCAGTGAAGCCATGTCGATGGAGAAGCGGTACTTCACATCGGACTTGAGCAATCTCTCGTAGGCTTCGTTGACTTTCTGTATCGGAATGACTTCAACGTCGGCGGTGATGTTATTGGCGCCGCAAAAGTCGAGCATCTCCTGCGTTTCGGGGATACCGCCAATCATTGAGCCGGAAAAACTGCGGCGTCGAGCGATGAGACCGAACGCCGCGACTGCAAGGGGCTTTGCCGGAGCGCCAACTAACGTAAGATTGCCGTCGACGCCGAGTAAATTGATGTACGCGTTGATGTCGTGATCGGCAGCGACGGCATCGAGGATGAAATCGAAGCTCCCTGCGTGTTTTTTCATCTCGTCGGCATTACGGGAGACAACGACTTCGTCGGCGCCAAGGCGGAGCGCGTCCTCCTTCTTGTGAGGCGAGGTAGTGAAGACGACGACGTGAGCTCCGAGAGAATCAGCAAATTTTACGGCCATGTGGCCGAGCCCGCCGAGCCCAACCACGCCGACTTTCTTGCCCTTGCCGACGCCCCAATGGCGCATCGGCGAGTACGTAGTGATTCCAGCGCAAAGCAGCGGCGCAGCACCAGCAGGTTTGAGATTCGACGGAACGCGCAGGACGAAGCGTTCATCCACTACGATGCTTTCGGAGTAACCACCATAGGTAAAACCTCCGAGGTGCTTGTCCGGGGAGTTGAAGGTGAGGACCATGTTCGGGCAGAACTGTTCCAGGCCAGCCTTGCATTGCGCGCAGGTGCCGTCCGAGTCGACCATGCAACCGACCGCGGCGAGATCGCCCGGTTTGTACTTGGTAACTGCCGAGCCGACCTCGGTGACACGGCCAACGATCTCATGGCCGGGCACGATTGGATAGTTCGTGGCCATGAACTCGCTCCACTCGTTCCGTACAGAATGAAGATCAGAGTGACAGATGCCGCAGAAGAGAATCTCGATCTGCACGTCGCGATCAGTTGGATCTCGACGTTGGATTTTGGTTGACGCCAGCGGTGATGTTTCACTGGTAGCAGAATACGCTTTCGCGTTGTACGTAGTCGGATGCATGGTTGATCTTATCTCCTTTTATCTAGTCGCGGTGCTGCGCGTGTGTGGGATTTTGGAGTGCCACATTAGAGTTAATCCCAATTCCCTCCTTAAGATGAGAATCGAAACGCAATCCAGCGTCGCGCTTAGTTAACAGATGTAACAGATGTCCGAGGCGGGACTCAACAGAAGGAAAGAAAGGATAAGGACAGGGCTTCGTTCTACTTGTTTTTTCTGTGCGACCGGGGACCTTCTCCATGTGCGATCAGCGGCGGCTGCTGCCTCGTCTGGGTTCCTACCGTTCTGACGCGCGCTCAAGTAGGGCGCGTACCAGTCCCACCAGTGATGCTTGGTATGCGTCTTCTCCTCTTTGCCCGTGGTGCTCCTTCGTCTCGCGAAGAATTTCTGCACGGGTTGACATCCGTGGTTCGTCCTCAGTTAACTTTTATTCCGCGGGTCGTCCTTCGCGTTGATGTATTCAAGGCCAAGCGGCCCAATCGCCGTCACCTGCGTGATGTAGTCACCGGACTTTGCCCAGTGGAAGTGGGACGTGTTGCCGGGTAGAATAACAACGCTGCCGGGGGGATAGGCTTGCAACTTCTCGGCATCGAACTCATTACCCAGACCGATATAGAAGATGCCGGAAATGACTGTGTAGATCCGGTCCTCAGGATGGCTGTGCGGCATCAACTTCACACCGCCAGGCACTTTGACCCTGATTGTGTAAGGTCCATCTTCGAGAGTTTGACCAACAACAACCGCAAGGCGTGCCGAAGGTGGGAATGCTGCGAACGGTTTCCAATCGATCTCTTCGGGCAGAATTGCTTTGAAAACGGCTTGGCCCAGCTGATGGCGTCGAACTGTTTTTTTCGTTGCTTTCTTTGTAGGCGCTATTCGTCTGGGTGACATAAAATCTCTCTTCTCTTTTGCTTTCATTTTGTCGTGTGCCTCAACCAGGGCGCCCGCGACACAACATCCAGTGGGGTAAAACCGACAAACTTTCGCGCCATTGCGGCGATCTCATCTGACATCGAAGCACTTCTTCTAACCCGCCTTTTCCGCAGTCAACACCTTTAGAAGCGCCTGAGCCGCAGAGGTCGACGACGCGGGATTCTGCCCGGTTATCAACCGGCCATCAACGATGGAAAATGGCTGCCAATCGGGAGCTTTCTCATAGAGGCCGCCCACTCGCTTCAGCTCATCTTCGACGAGGAAAGGCACAACATGAGTGAGATGAACAGCCTCCTCTTCACCGTTGGTAAAGCCGGTCACGCGCTTACCCTTCACCAGCGGGTTACCCTTATAGGTGACCTTGTGGAACACTCCAGGCGAATGGCAGACCGCGGCAACTGGTTTGCCCGAATTATAAAAAGACTCGATCAAAGCGATCGAGACAGGATTGTCGACGAGATCCCACATGGGACCGTGACCGCCGACGTAAAAGATCGAGTCATAGTCCTCTGCTTTCACGTCGGCTAGTTTAACGGTCTGCGACAGTGCCTCTTGCGCTGCCGAATCTCGCTTAAACCGCGCCATCGCGTCGGTTTGATTTTCAGGCAGGTCGCTCTTCGCATCGATTGGTGGCTGGCCGCCTTTTGGTGAGGCGAGGGTTAAATCGACGCCTGCGTCTCTAAAAACAAAGTACGGCGCAGCAAACTCTTCGAGCCAGAAACCAGTTTTACGGCCGGTGTTGCCCAGTTGATCGTGCGAGGTCAATACCATTAAAATCTTCATTGTTTTCCTCCTTTTGAATACATGCCTGTTCTCGGGTAACTAACGAGCGCCTGGACCTTCGCCCACTACGACCCTGGCGACGCTTCCACATGTTACTTGTCGCTTCAATAGAACCTTAGTCCGTCGGGCATCGTCCGACAGACGGCTGGCTAACAGTTTGGTGCCTCTACGCACCGAATAATCGCCTAACGAGTCACCTTTCTATTCAGCCTACGCAATCCGCTACCATTTTGTCAGTTGCTGTGCGGCCATTCGAACTGCGTCATCGGGGAGGAACATGAAGAATTTCCTCCATGTAACGGTCGGCGGCGGCTGCTGCCTCCGCCGGACTGCTGCCGTTCTGACGCGCGCTCAGGTAGGGCGCATACCAGTTCCACCAGTAATGTTTGGCGTGCGTCTTCTCGTACTGGCCGTGATGCTCTTCCGTCTCGCGGAGGAGATCTGCAAGGGTTGCGACGTCCATGGCTCGCGCTGGCGGCACCTTCCATTCGCGGCCGGGAAGGCGCGTCGTGATCTCCTGGAGTAGCCAGCCGTTCCCGTCTGGATCCTCGAATGAGGCAAACGAGTAATAGGAACGACCCTGCGGGTCGCGTCCGCTAACGCGCGGGTTCTCCACCGCGTTGTTGAAGGGACCGCCGGCGTAGTGGAAGGCCTCGCTCACGTTGACGCCGCGGGCGATCAAGTCGTCGCGGGCGGCGTCGATGTCGTCCACGGCGAAGACCAGGCTGGCCGCCAATCCAGACTTGGCCGACGTGATTCCCTTACCGAAGATGATCGACGTCTCTGAATTAGGAGGAGTGAATTGTATAACCCGAAATTTATCATTCGCGGCGTAATCGATATCTAACCGGAACCCCAGTTTCTCGTAGAATGCTTTGGCGCGGTCGACATCGGAAACAGGTACAACTATGACTTCTAATTTCATGTCCATGGTTATTGCTCCTTTTCTTTGATCTCCGTTCTGAACTTCATTACTGCGGCAATTCCTCCAATTTAGAGAGAAGAGATTAAATCGACGATCTCATTTGTGGTCACTATAAGGCGTCTGTACCAGACTCCATGGCGCTTCACAGAAACACCCTACAACAGACTCTTATATATAGGAGAGAACTACAGACCGAGATCACTTAATCCTGGGTGGTCTTCGGGGCGACGACCAAGCGGCCAGTGATATTTGCGATCTGATTCCGAGATGGGGACATCGTTGATCGACGCAAAGCGAAAGGCCATGAGCCCGTCGGGATTGAACTCCCAGTTCTCATTGCCATAAGACCGATTCCAGTGACCCGAGTCGTCGTGCCACTCGTAAGCAAAGCGTACGGCGATGCGATTCCCTGTAAACGCCCAGAGTTCCTTGATGAGCCGGTAGTCCAGCTCTTTCGCCCATTTGCGTTTTAGAAACTGAATGATCTCCTGCCGCCCATACGGAAATTCGGCGCGATTTCTCCAGCGAGAGTCGATTGCATAAGCAAGTGCCACTTTCTCCGGATCGCGAGTGTTCCAGCCATCTTCGGCGAGGCGCACTTTTTGGATCGCAGTCTCGCGAGTGAACGGAGGCAAGGGCGGACGGGTTGCTGTCGTTGATGGCGTCGCCTCGGCCTTTCGTTTTTGCTGATCAGTTGGCTTAGTGTTCATTGGTTGTTTTGCTGTTTTACGACATTGGATTACTGACTGTTAGCTGTCAGCGCACTGACGTGAATGCATCGTCGGAAATTGAAACGACGACGCGACCACTGCCAAGACGATTGACGCTGCCACAATTTTTTGTAACGCGCGCGCCTTTCCTAATTCGCTACCTCAAAAATCACTTCCAGCTCGACCGGGGTACCGAGCGGAAGGCTCGCGACGCCGTACACGAGGCGGCAAGGGTTCTTCTCTTTTCCAAAAACGTCTTGCAAAAGCTCCGAGGCGGCATCAGCGACCTTGGGCTGATCGCGCACATCTCCCGATGTGGCTACCGACACACCAAGACGGACGACGCGCGTCACCTTGTCGAGAGATCCCAAACTTTGCCGCGCAACGGCAAGAACGTTGAGGGCTGCGAGGCGCGCCGCTTTGCGCCCTGCTTCCACATCGAGCTCCGCGCCGACACGCCCGACGATTTTCGCCTCGCTACCTTCCGTTGGAAGCATCCCAGTCAGAAAAAGCAGATTGCCCGTCCGGACTGCTTCCGCATAGATCCCGAACGCCTCAGGTGGAATCGGGAGCTTAATCCCGAGTTGTTTCAATCGCTGCTCTGCGCCGGCCAACCGAGAACCTTTGCGAACTACCATTTGCCAAGGTGCGCACCGCCATCCACGCGCAGCACCTCCCCTGTGATCTGACGAGCTTCTGTTAAAAAAACCACGGCGTCGGCAATGTCCTCAGCGGTGATGATTGAGCCCATGGGCGAACGAGTTTTCAAAAAATCCTTCGAAGCCTTGGCATGAAGCGGTGTGTCGACGGTCCCGGGAGCTACGGCGTTGAATCGAATGTGGTCTTTCGCGTATTCAGAAGCCAGGCTTCTCAATCCTGCGTTCAAGCCACCTTTAGTGATCATCGGAAGGGACGCGGGTTCGCCGGCAATTGGATTATCGACCAGCGATGCAGTGATGCTCACCACGCTGCCGCCGGTCCCCTGTGCCTGCATCTGTTTGACGGCAAGCTGCGTGACGTAAATGAAGCCTGCAAGATTGGTCGAGACGAGAGCGCGAAAGTCATCTGCCGTGTACTCAGTGAACGGCTTCACCAGGAAGATGCCGGCGTTCGCGACCAAAGCATCGATTGATCCGAACTTCTTGATCGCAAATTCCGCAACTTTCCGCGCGGTCTCAAATTGACCTATGTCGCCGTCAATCGAGGCGAAATGCTCGGAAGCTGAAAGCTCCTTCGATTTCGTCGCGGTGCGCGCGGTTCCTACCACATCGTAGCCGCGCGCGAGAAACGCTTTGACGACGGCCGCGCCGATGCCTTGCGAGGCTCCCGTAACGAGCACCGTTTTCCGATTAGGTTCCATATATCACTACTTCTGCGCGGCGATGATGATCATCGCGCTGACTCTGCGCCGCTTTCATTTTCATTTGAATTTGCAGCCTTTCTTAAACGACACCTGAATTCGATCGAACCAGCCCTTCGCTCGCTGGTTACCCGGCGGGAAGCGGGTCAGGTGGAGCTCTTTTCAGGAGACGCCTAACGGACTTGGCGCTTAGCGAGCGTCTGCAAGGTTGGTGCGAAAGTAAAGTTACAATTTTGCTACGGAAAACAGACTTCCGGATCGATAGCGCCCTGACTATTGCTGGAAGGTCATCGCCGACCGAGTCGGACAGCGACGTGTCGAGGTTGTGGTGCTCAATGTCGTACCGCCACCGCGCAAGATCCAGCATTCGCCGAGCGTCGAGCAATAACAGATCTCGACCGACACGCGTAAACGCTCCTTATTCATCTTCACCCAGAGCGGGTTGGATTTGTCGAAAGGGATCGGATTGTTCGCCTCATCGTGCGGAGTGAAAACGTTCGTCGATTCACCCGCCGAGAACACACGACCGCTCATGTCGCTCTCCTCACCCGGATGATATCCGGGCCCAAGAATTTTTTCGAGCACCTCGGCCCAATTCTTCACAGGTTGATCATCCACCTTCAGGATCACATGCTTGATGATCGCTGGTCCGACGCCTTTGTTGGCGAGGATAAAATGAATAGGCCCATTGCCGCTGTCGAATTCGAGGATGGGCCAGACCGCTGCGCGCACCTGCTGGCGCTGCATGTAAGCGGTGTAACCAGAAACACACAGAGCCAAGAATCCAACAAAGGTCGCAATCACTGCGTCATATCGACTGGCGCGACGCGTCTCCGTCTTTTCCGGCACGGCGCCGATCATATCGCTGGCCGATTGAGTGTCAATCAGCGTTCGGTGTTGTAGAGGCGCTTGTGCCAAGCGCCTAACCAGTCCATCAACTTCTCTGATATGAAATCACTCACTGAACATCTTTGGTTTGAAGTTCCAGATCGACGCGGGTTCATCAATATCACGCCGAAGATCGAGGAACTCGTCCATCGGAGCGGCGTGATGGAAGGTCTTTGTCTGGTGAACGCCATGCACATCACGGCTTCGGTATTCATCAACGACGATGAACCGGGCCTTCATCACGACTACGAGCTGTGGCTGGAGAAACTAGCGCCGCACGCTCCGACGAACGCTTATCGACACAACCGGACGGGCGAAGACAACGCTGACGCCCATCTCAAGCGTCAGATCATGGGGCGCGAAGTTGTCGTCGCGATCACCAAAGGCAAACTGGATTTCGGACCATGGGAACAAATTTTCTACGGCGAATTCGACGGCCGCCGACGCAAACGGGCGCTGGTCAAGATAATCGGAGAGTAGCTCAGCTGTACTGGCGGCTGTGTCGGCCGCGCCCACATGTCATCGAGCGCTCCCCGAATGATGATGAGCATCAGCGTGGCGGGTCTCCGGCTTATAGATCACGCACGACTCGAAAACCGTCATGGCAATCACGAGACTCCGGCGTGCCGCCGTCGCGGCGTGCACTTCGCACGGTAAAGGCAGAGTTATCGAATGCACCTCCACGAGAGACGCGCGACGTGCCAGTCGGCGAACCCTGAGGGTCTTCGACAGGCGATTTGCTGTAGTAGTCCTCGCCGAACCAATCGGAGCACCATTCCCAGGAATTGCCGTGCATGTCGTAAAGACCAAAGCGGTTTGGTCGAAAGCGACCAGCCGGCGCCGTCCAGGCGTAGCCGTCATGTCCCGACAGAAAAGGATACGGAATCTGCTTGCCTGTCTTCTTGCCGGACTTATCAAACACGTCGGCGGTTTTTCCCGGAAATTCCGCCGCGCGATCCGCATCTGCCACATTAGCAAAACCAATAAGCTCCTCCGGGTTGTTCCCGGAGTGGTACCTGCTGCTCGTGCCGGCCCGGCAGGCGTACTCCCACTCGGCCTCGGTGGGTAGGCGGTATTTCTTACCCTCTTTCCGACTCAACCAATCGCAGAACGCAACGGCATCGTTCCACGACACGTACCCTACCGGGTGGTCTGGCTCTACCTTCCAGCCCGGCGCCCATGGACGAAACACTGTCGATTCAATAATCTCGCCATTCTTGCCGTATCCCGTCATCGGTTTGCCGTCCCGTTCCGCATCGATCTTGTAGCCGGTCTTACGAAGGAACGTCATGAACTGACCGAGCGTCACCTCATGTTGCCCCATGTAGAATGGTTTGGTGATGCGGACCTTGTGCCTTGGCCATTCACGCGGCAGCAGCGCAGGATCGGCATAGGGAAACGCGGCCATCGTGGCGTCTCGATCTTCCTCCGCGCCCATCATGAACTCGCCCGCCGGGATCCGCACGAGTTTCATGCCAATGGAATTCGTAATCACGTCCGGTTCCGCTCGGTCGGCTGACGCGGACTCGGGCTTTTCCTTTGGCGCGGATAAAGCGACCGCCGCGCTTACAACCATCAGCATCAACGTCAAGCATCGAGCCTTCCTTTGCATCATGATTTCCTCGAAAAACACGAAACGAGTCGGGCGGTTCAGGCAAGGAACAAGTAGGGAACATTTTGATGCACCGCAACTCCGGTCGTTCAGCACCTCGCAAATGTGACAATCGCGTCGCGAATACACGAATTCATCGCGCCTCGCACGAACAACTTTCAGAGAACATGAAGGAAGAAGTCGATCGTACCGAGTCGAGTTTAAGCGAGACGATGGCCGCTCGAATCGAAGTTGAGGAGCTCGGAGATCCCGCCCGCGAAAGAAAAATAACCGACGCGATCCTGGCTCTGGACGGCGTGATTGAAGCCAAAATCGAGAACGGCGCGCTGCACCTCTCTTACGATCTGCTCGCTACGACTGAAAAGAAAATCGAGCAGGCTATCCGCTCCACCGGTAATACTGTAAAAGCCGCGGCCACAGATACAAAGACTCCGCATCCAGACCTGCCAACCTCGGCGAACGTAGAGCAAGCTCCGGCTGAAAAGCACCACGACGACGAGCACTCCTGACTATCGGGAAAGATTCAGACAAGATGGAGTTCGAAGAGATCATACCGTTCGCCTATCATGCGCCGCAAAGCACGCTGGATGACCTGAAACAACGTCTGGCACAGACGCGTTGGCCAGAGCGCGAGACGACTAACGACTGGTCGCAAGGCGTGCCCCTTGAGAAGCTGCGTGCGCTCGTCGACTACTGGCGCACCGATTACGACTGGCGGCGCTGCGAGCAAGCGTTGAATCGGTTCCCACAGTTTCGCACGGAGATTGATGGTCTCAGCATTCATTTCATCCATGTACGATCGAAACATCCGAGCGCGCTACCGATCATCCTCACCCATGGATGGCCCAGCACGATCCTCCTCTTTCGAGACGTGGTCGGGCCACTGATCGATCCAACTGCATATGGCGGAAAGGCGGAGGACGCGTTCGACGTGGTCGTGCCGTCGCTCCCTGGCTCCGGCTTTTCCGAAAAACCTGCGGAGCGCGGCTGGAACGCGCAGCGCACGGCGCGAGCCTGGGCTGTCCTAATGCAGCGTCTGGGCTATCAACGATACGTCGCGCAGGGCGGAGACTGGGGGGCTTTCGTGACGACAGCAATGGCGCAACAACGCCCGCCCGGCCTTGTCGCCATTCACCTTAATTTCCCGCAAGTGGTGCCGGATCGCATTCCTGAGAAACTGGCTCCCGATCAGCAGCGGGCGGTGGAAATCCTGAACAGTTTCCGCAACGAGGGTTCCGGTTATCTTATGATGCAGTCAACGCGTCCTCAGACGATCGGCTATGCGCTGATGGACTCACCTGCAGGTCAGGCCGCCTGGATCTACGATATTTTCAACGCCGGCACGGGTAACCATGGCAACCCGGAGGAAGCCCTCACCCGCGATCAAATGCTCGACGAGATCACACTTTATTGGTTAACCGGAACCGCAGCTTCTTCCGCGCGCTTCTACTTTGAGCAGCGCGCCTTACTTGGAAGGCCTAACAATGCAGGGCGAGTCGATCTTCCGGTGGGAGTAAGTCTCTTCCCTAACGATCTTCCCGCTCCTCGCAGCTGGGCCAAGGACATGTACCCAAACCTGTTCTATTGGAACGTGCTCGACAGCGGCGGGCATTTCGCCTCGCTCGAGAAGCCCGAACTCTTCACGCAAGAATTGAGAAACTGTTTCCGAAAGGTGCGTCAGTCAGACCATCCCGATACCAGTCCAGAAGAGGAGTAACACCATGACAGATAAATCTCTGACCGAACTCATCCGGATCTATTTCAAAGCTTATGAAACGAACGAACAATCAGCCCTCGAATCGACCTTGAGCGACGACTTTACCTTCACTAGCCCTTATGATGATCATATCGATCGTGGCACATACCTGGAGCGTTGCTGGCCCAATAGCAAGAACACCAAGGCGGTCCACATTCGCAAGCTTTTCAATCAGGCGAACGAAGCCTTTGTCCTTTATGATTTGGAGCCGGACAAGGACAACCTTTTCGCAATACGGAATTCTTCACCGGAGGCGGCGGTAAGATCAAAACGATCGAAGTTTATTTCGGATCGAAAATCGGAAGAGTCGAAGACATCAAGTAGCTCTCCATTCAATCACCTTTCCCGTTTCCGGGTCGAAAGGTGAAAACCCCGAGACCTAGATTGTATCGCCACAGCGAGTCACCGCTGAGGAAGAAGCCTTCCAGTTTTCGAGGTAAGTGGACAAAGGTTCAACACGAATGATTTCTCTTTTCATAAGACTTTTCCTTTTGGGTTATCGGTTAGGCGCGATTCGGCGCTGACTAATCGCCTAGCCTACGATTTCGCGGGTTCTTCCACAGATGCATCACGGCGTAGCTGCGCCATGGACGCCAGGCCTGAGAAATTTCTTCCGCCTGTTTCGTGCTCACCCGGCCGAGGCTGTTGCGCACCGCAATGTCACCTTTCGGAAAAGCATCCGGCCAACGCGAAACGCGCATGGCGATGTAATGCGCCGTCCATTGGCCGATGCCTGGCAGCGCGGTTAGCTGCGCGATGTCGGCTTCGGGATTGGTTCCGGCATCGAGTTTTAACGAGCCGGCATGGAACGCACGCGCCAAAGCGAGGATACTTGCCGCGCGCGTCCTTACGATTCCGAGCTTCGCGATGTCGCCTACACTGGCTTTGGCAATGCGTGCGGCCAGCGGCGACAGTCGTGTGAGCTCAGGAAACGGTGTTCGGATTTTCTCCCCGAACGCTTCGGCGAACCGGCCGGCGATCGTCGTCGCGGCTTTCACTGTGATCTGCTGTCCGAGAATCGCGCGGATCGCTGTTTCAAAACCGTCAAACGCACCGGGCACGCGCAGACCCGGATTTTTCGTCACGCTTTTTTTCAAAAGCTTGTCCTTCATCAAATCCGCCGCGATCAGATCTGGCCGCGCCGTGAGGTCGAACAAATTGCGCAGCCTGCCTAACAACGGCGGCAGGACCGGCGCAAGCGTGTGCGTGAACTCGACCACTAGTCCGCGGTTTTCGGGCGCATGCGTGACCTTGATCCAGCCGGTGCGTTTGCCTAACCGAACCGTGCGGGCGTAGCTATCCGCGGTGACGAATTCCACATCTCGAATCATGCGAGCACCGAGAAATTTCAGGATTTCCTGCCAATCGTACGGCGGCCGGTAACTCAATCGCAAAGTCGAGGTGCGTCCGGCGTCGATCGTTTCGTGGGGCTCGGCCGCGCGCTTGCGCAGATGGGTCGGCGGCATGCGATATTGCGTGCTGAAAGCATCGTTGAAACGGCGCAGACTGGAGAAGCCGCTCGCGAACGCGATTTCAGTGACCGGTAATTTCGTTTCGGTGAGCAGTTGTTTCGCTAGAAGTAAGCGCCGCGTTTGCATCAGCTCGATTGGCGAGACGCCAAGTTCCTTCTGCACAATGCGCCGCAACTGGCGCGAACTCATCCCGAACTCCGTCGCGATTTCCTCCAGCCCGGCCCCCTCGTCGACCAGTCCTTCATCGATGCGACGCGTAATGAGATGAGCGACGCGATTCGAGTTATCGATCGGCGCGTGGCCGGGCGCCAGTTCCGGCCGGCACCGCAGGCACGGACGGAACAATGCTTTCTCCGCGGCGAAGGTGCTCTCGAAGAAACGGCAATTCTTCTGCAGCGGTGTTTTCACTGGACAGATCGGCCGGCAGTAAACTCCGGTGGAGGTGACGCCGACGAAAAAGATCCCATCGAAGCGAGGATCGCGAGAGGTCAGAGCGCGATAGGCCGCGTGATTGTTGATCATGTCCTACCATAAACCATGATCGGCGCGCATACCGGCTATTTTCGGACATGCGATTATTTTAAATGCTGATGTCCGAAAACGGCCAGCACAGTTCAAAAAACGACTCATTCTACAGGAATGAAGACGACAAAAAACAAGCAGACGACCTACTCGTACAAAACCATGAAGTCCCCCGTCGGCCGACTGAAACTGGTCGCGAGCGAGCGCGGATTAGCTGCGATTCTGTGGGAAAACGACGATCCGAAACGAATCCGGCTTGCACCACTGGTGGAAGACAAAAGTCATCCGGTGCTTCGCGAAACGGAACGCCAGCTTAACGATTACTTCGCGGGCAAGCTCAAGAAATTTTCCCTGAAATTCGACTTCGCTGGAACCGAATTTCAAAAGGAAGTATGGCGAGCGCTGGCGGCTATTCCCTTCGGCGAGACTCGCAGCTATGGAGACATCGCAAGACAGATCGGGCGTCCAAAAGCGGTGCGTGCAGTCGGAGCGGCCAACGGAAGAAATCCCATCTCCATCATCGTCCCATGCCACCGGGTAATCGGTTCCAACGGCAAACTGACCGGTTTCGCCGGCGGCTTGGAGACCAAAGCCTTCCTGTTGAAAACCGAATCAGGAAACGAGGATCTGTCGCATCTGAAGCGACGGCCTATGGCCATCGTTCTGTAGTTTTCAGCGAGATCTCATTGCGCCCGCGGCGTCACGCACAACGCGGCTAAGCGACATTTTTTATAATTGAAGCCGTACTCGTGACTCGTTAGGCGCGATATTGTTCCTCGCTGACCTTTTCCATCCATTCGACCGGCTTGCCGTTCAGCGCCTCCTGGATGGCGATGTGCGTCATCGCGGTCGTCGGCGTTGCGCCGTGCCAATGCTTCTCGTTAGGCGCAAACCAGATCACGTCGCCGGGCCGGATCTCCTCGATCGGACCGCCCTCGCGCTGCGCCCATCCAAGGCCGGACGTAACGATCAGCGTCTGGCCGAATGGATGCACATGCCACGCGGTGCGAGCACCCGGCTCGAACGTGACGCTTGCACAAACCACGCGTGCCGGATTCGGTGCTTGGAATAAAGGGTCAATTCGGACGGCACCAGTAAACCAATCCGCTGGCCCCCTGTTCGAAGGCTGTGAGCCGCTTCTCTTAATTTCCATGTTGGGAACGTCGTTGTTTCGGATTCAAGGGCAACATTTCTCCGGTATTCGCTTTCCTGTTTGCGCGTGAAATTAAGGGCTTTTCGGTGCCTTCGCTGACAGTTTCACTGGAACAGCTTTACGACGATGAAGACAGAGGATTACGTCCCTCGACTACGACATGCGCCGGCGCCTATTCGCACCGCAGCGATACAATGGGATCGATATTCATCGCGCGTCGCGCCGCGATTCCACAGGCAAGGAACGAAATAATGGACAAGATCAGGCCAACGACAGCGAAACTAAATGGATCATGCTCGTTCACACCGTACATCTGACTGGCGACGAGTCTTGCTAGCACCAGAGCAATTGCGAAGCCGGCGATTATCCCGCCGGCGACAAGCACGGCGCCTTCTTTGAAGATCATCCCGAGGATCGTCGCGCGCGTTGCACCGAGCGCGAGACGCACGCCGATCTCGCGGTTTCGCTGTTGAATTCCATAGGAGATGACGGCGTACAGTCCGGCCGCCGCGAGAAAAAGCGCCGCTGCCGCAAATGAGCCGACCAGCAACAGACTAAAACGCCGTGCGGCGAGCGCAGCCGCGACGGTTTCGCTCATCGGCCGCACCGCCCCAACCGCGACGTTCGGATCGACATTTTGAATTGTGTCGCGGAGAAGTTGTTCGACTCCCGCCGCTCCACCGGAGGTCTTGATTACCCAATAGGCACTGTTTCGCAGCCATGGCACTCCATCTTTTGGCATCTGTCGAAGCGGCAGGTAGATGTCGGCTTTCGCCGGCGTCTCAAGGTTCGTTTGTTTCACCGGACCGGCAATTCCAACGATCTCGACCTGGCGGGGATCACCGTCGGTATCGTCAACAAGAATCCGCTGCCCGATAGGCGACCGATCGGGAAAATGATTTTTCGCCACAATCGTGCTGATGATCGCGACCGGCGGACGCTCAGCATCATCCGATTCCGTAAAATTACGTCCGTCGAGCAATGGGATACCCATTGTCCGGAAGTACTCTGGCGTTACGATGCGGTAATTGGTTGATGGTGTGTCCTCCGGCCTCGCAGGCGGCCGGTCCGGCCGGGTGAAATGAATGAACGAAATGCTTTTCGGAGCAAGCGGCAGGATCGAGATGAGCGCGTCACTCTTAATTCCACTGATTGCAGATACGCGCGAATGCAGCTGGTCGTAGAAGTGCACGATCGTCGCCACATCGGGATATCCGGTTTGCGGCAACGAAAACCTGATCGTCTGCGCATCGATGGAATCGAATCCGGGTAGTTCGCTGCTCAACCGCACAAAGCTTCGTAAGAGCAGGCCGGCGTTCACGAGCAAAACCAGCGCGAGCGCGATCTGGCCGGATACCAGCCACGTCCGCAGCCGGGACTGCAACCCTCCGCCCGTTGACCCGCGGCCGCTCGACACGAGTGCGTCCCGCAAATCCGATCGAGAAAGCAGCCATGCCGGAGCCAGTCCACATGCGAGCGCGGCGACAAATACCAGAGCGCCGGCAAACAGCAGCACCGTCCAGTCGATTGAGAAACTCTCGATCCGTGGCAGGTCCGCCGGAACCAAACGAAGTAACGCGCTCTGGCCCCATACCTCCAGCAACATGCCTAAGGATCCGCTCACCAGCGCAAGCACGAAACTTTCCGTCAGCAGCAGTCGCGTCAGTTGACCTCGCGTCGCGCCCAATGCTGTGCGCACTGCCAGTTCCCGTTGTCGCGCCGCCGCGCGCGAAAGAGAAATGCCGGCCAGATTGACGCAGCCGACAAGAAGCACCGCGCCCGCCGCGTAGAAAATCGTGAGCAACACCGACTTGATGTTCGCCACAATCTCTTCCGTCAACGGAACGAACGTTATCCCGACCTTCCCTGTGTAGATGCCCGGGTATTGGCGCTGGAGATTTTGCCGGATGGCTTCCAGCTCCGCATGGGCCTGTTGCGCTGTCACATTCGGCTTTAATCGGCCGACCATGCGCAGGAAATTGACTGAATTGCGCACGTTCCGGCGCGGATCGCCATCCGGTTGCAGTGGCACGACAATCTCAGTGTCGAGATTCGGCAGGGCAAAGCTCGCCGGCAAGACGCCGACAATCTCGCGCGTCTCGCCATTCAAGTTCACTGCGCGTCCGACCACGTCCGGATCCCGTGCATAGCGCCGCGACCACAAACCGTAGCTAATCAAAACAACCCCGCGCGCCCCGTTGCGATCGTCTTCCGCTATCAATGTGCGTCCGAGAAGCGGCCGCACCGCGAGCATGGCAAACGCGCTCGCGGACATTCGCACTCCCTGGACGCGCTCGGGCCGACCTGAATCTGCAAAACTCGGGTTGAAACTTGCGACACCGGCCAGGCCCTCAAAAGAAGTAGTCTGGTCACGATAATCGCAATACTCGGGCAGCGAAAAATTGGTGCGCGGGTTATCGCTGCGTTGCGAATAGATCCAGAGCAGTTTTTCCGGATGGCTGAACGCAAACGGCCGCAGTAAGACCGTGTTCACCACCGAAAACGTTGCCACCGTCGCGCCAATGCCGAGCGCAAGCGTGGTCACCGCCACCAGTGAGAATCCCGGCGATTTCCGTAGCGAGCGCAGGCTGAAGCGGACATCCTGGATCGCCTGGTGGATCGCGTTTCCCCCCATCGCTTCACGACATTCCTCCTTGAACCGCACCTGGCCTCCAAACTCGATCCGGGCGAGTCGCACAGCCTCTGCCCGGTCCAGACCGCCGCGCTCAAGGGCATCGGCGCGGAGCTGCACGTGTGATTCAAGCTCTTCATCCATCTCCCGCCCGTTCTGACCACGCCGCAAAAACCTCCTCGTCATCGATCTCAAATACGCGGCGATCATGGAGCAATCGTCCTTGTTGGTTTTCTACTCATGACTTGTTCGTCACGGGCATTCATTTCGCTCATGCCCGCTGTGGCCGCGCCGCCAGGGCGCTGGTGACCGCCGCAGCCGCGCGCTTCCACCAGTCCGTTTCTGCTTGCAGCCGTTTACGGCCCTTCGCCGTCAGCTCGTAAAATTTCGCTCGCCGGTTGTTTTCCGATTTCCCCCACTCCGTCTTGAGCAATCCCTGACGCACGAGTCGGAACAAGGCCGGATACAACGCTCCCTGCTCGACGAACAACCGCTTTCCGGAAATCTGCTCGATTCGGGAAAGGACGGCGTAACCATGCAGCGGCCCGAGCGAGACGGCCTTAAGGATGAGCAGATCCAGTGTGCCCGGCAACAGTTCGGCTTCCTCGCTCATATCTCTCCTAAGCCGTCAAGGAGAGATTCAATCGGCTTCTGACTTCCCCGTCGCGCCGTAGCCTCGCGCGGAGTCGGATCTCTCAACTATCAACGATCACCCTCTCTAAAGAGTTACAGTTCCGCGCAGCACTTCCGCCGCGTATCCGCCGACTCGAACGTTGGTGACCTTCTCACCGTCGCGTTTCGCGCGAACAAAGATTTCACTGGGTCGTCGGGCTTCGACGCCTTGGTGAATGAGAATCTGCTCGTCAGATTTTGCCACGCCATGCCGCACCATCCAACTGACGGCACAACCAGCAGCTGATCCGGTGGCCGGATCTTCTCCGCCATAAAAAAGCATGCGGGCGCGCACTTCGAGCCGGTCCTGGCGTTCAGGAAAAATAAAGTAGCAAAAACGGGCGCCGGTTCCTTCCAACAGAGCGCCGACTCTGACAAGATCAGGCTTCAAGTTTGCCAAAGCCTTCGCGTCGCGAATCGGCACAATGGCAAAAGGCAGTCCTGTCGATACGATTTGGCTTGGCCATTCTGCTGCGATTTCGCTGCCATCACTTCCGAGCACACTGGCGACTTTGTCTGGCGGCAACGTCGGGCCAAACTCTGGATCGCGCTGACGCATCTCTCCAAAGACATCGCCGGCGACACGATTGCTCCTGTGATTTGAGTCAGTTCTGAATCGGACATCAATCTTCCCAACATTCAGGTCAAGGACGATCTCATCCGCGCCGGAAGCCACGGTACTGTACAAATACAGAGCTGTGCCCAGCGTCGGATGTCCGGCAAACGGCAACTCTTCCTCCACCGTAAATATGCGGACCCGCTTCCCCTCCTCTGCTTCAACTTGTGGCTCGCGCGGCAGAACGAAAGTTGTTTCGGAAAGATTCATCTCGCGAGCGAGGGCCTGCATTTGCTGGTCGGTCAAACCGCGCGCGTCAGTGAAAACGGCGAGCGGATTGCCGGTAAGTGGTGTCTTTGTAAAAACATCGAGCTGAACGAATTCGTAAGTCTCGGACATATTTTCGGTCCAATCTCTCAACTACTAACACTCAACTCTCAACTGTTTTGACTCACGTGTCTGGTCACTCGCGTTCCAAGCCGTAGCTTCAGCGAGGGCTGATCACCTATCATGCGCCACTTCATGTCATGGCCGTCGGCGGGATCCAAATGCGATTGGCTCGCTCAAGACTGCTCGGGCATTGTCATTTACAGAGATAGTCATTAAAAAGGGTGATGCCGACCGACCCGACCGAAGAGCGCAAGCTCGCCGCCATTATGTTTACCGACATGGTGGGCTACAGCGCGCTCGCCCAACGCGACGACAAAGTCGCTCTCGAGCTATTGGAGGAACATCGCCGTTTGTTGCGCGAAATCTTTCCGCGGTTTCACGGCACCGAAATCAAAACCATCGGCGACGCTTTTTTGGTCGAATTCGGCAGCGCGTTAGAAGCGGCGCAATGCGCGATCGAGATCCAGCGCACCCTGGCCAAGCGGAATCACGACGTCACGTCCAACCGGCGCGTCGAACTCAAGATCGGCATTCACATCGGCGACGTGATGCATCGCGGCGGCGACGTCTATGGGGACGGGGTGAATATCGCGTCGCGCATCGAACAATTGGCCGGCGCGGGCGGCATTTGCGTCTCGATGGATGTCGAGCGGCAGATTCGTAACGCGCTCGAGGCGCGATTTGAAAAGTTCGGTTCGGCGGATTTGAAGAACATCAAGCTGCCGATGGATCTGTTCCGGATCGTCCTGCCGTGGGAGAAAGGTGCTGAATCTCCGGCGAAGCGAACTTCAAAGAAATCGCCTCTCCTGATTCCGGCCGCTGTTCTCGTACTAGTCGCGCTGCTCGCGGGGTGGTGGTGGATGCAGCCCTCGAGTAAAAATCAGCAGTCGGTGGGGGCTCACGCGTTGCCGGCCGCTCCAACGAATACGCCTGATCAAAAATCCGTCGCCGTCCTGCCCTTTGTTAACCTGAGCGACGAAAAAGGAAGCGAATATTTTTCCGATGGCGTCAGTGAAGAGCTGCTGACCGTGCTGCAAAAAATTCCGGGTATGCATGTGGCCGCGCGGACGTCTGCGTTTTCGTTCAAGGGCAAGAATGCGACGGCTCAGGAGATCGGACAAAAACTTGGCGTGGCCTATCTGGTGGAAGGAAGCGTGCGCAAAGCCGCCGAAGCGGTGCGGATCGCGGCGCGGCTCACCCGCGCGGACACGGGCGAGGAACTATGGTCAGAGAATTTTACCCGTAATTTAAAAGACGTGTTCGCAGTTCAGACCGAACTGGCGGAGACGATCGTGGCACAGTTGCGCGGTCAGCTCACTGGTGCCGGGGCGGGTTCCGCCGACAAACAGAAAATTCAAGCGGAAGTACAAGCGGCAGAAAAAGGCGGAACAAAAAACCTCGACGCCCACGAGTATTACCTGCAGGGCCGCTTTTATGAGAACCGCCACTCGGAAAAAAGCGCTCGTGAGGCTCTTGCTGCTTACCAACGCGCGGTTGCGTTGGACCCTGGGTTTGCTCTGGCGTGGGCCGGCGTCGCACAGACGAATCTCTGGCTTGCCGCGTTTTCAACCGAAGGTGGACAAAAAGGCTTCGATGCGCATTTGGCCAGTGCGCGTGACGCCGTGGCGCGGGCTTTATCAATTGAGCCTGACTTGCCTAACGGGTTGCTCGCCCGGGCGACGATCGAGACAAATTTCGATTTTAACTGGAACGGGGCGGCTCAAACCGTGGCCAAGGCGCTGGCACTTGCTCCGGCCGATCCGAACATTGTCATCGCCGCGGCCAACCTTGAGATCGCACGCGGAAACATGGATCGAGCAATCGAACTCTATCGCAAAGCAGTCGACCTGGATCCTGTCAACGCGCAAGCGCGTTCATTTCTCGCATTTAACCTGGCGGCGACGAAACGATTCGCAGAAGCGCGCGCCGAATTCCCGCGTGTAGTGGAATTGAATCCGGCGGCGCCCTGGGCGCATGCCGGTCTCGGTTTATCATATCTTCTGGAGAATAAATTCGAGGAAGCCGCAACCGCGGCACAAGCCGAGGCGGGTGAGTGGGCACGGCTCCTCATCGTGAGCTGCGCGCGTTGGGGCCAAAAGCGCGTGACAGAATCCGACGCGGCGCTCGCCCAATTAACAGCAAACGAGAGCGAAACAGCTGCGTATCAAATTGCCGAGGTTTATGCCTATCGAGGTGACAAGGATCGGGCTTTCGAATGGCTGGAGCGTGCGCGCCGGCAACGCGACCCGGGTCTGGCCAGTTTGCGCAAAGATCCGCTCCTACCGAATCTCCACGACGACCCGCGCTGGAACGTTTTCCTGCACACGATGGGCCTGGCCGACGACCAATTGAAATAAGCGGACGCTAAACTCGCACCGCCCGCCGTAGTCTTGGCGAAGGCTGGTCACTCGTCGCGCGCGTCGGTGAAAATGGCGAGCGGATTGCCGGTGAGCAGCGTCCGCGTGAAAACATCGAGCTGCACGAATTCGTAAGTGCCGGACATATTTTCGGTCCACTCTCTCAACTACTAACACTCAACTCCGTAAAGGAGCGTGGCTCCAACGGAGCTTTACGCTCTCAACTGTTTTGACTCTCGTGTCTGCTCACGTGTCACTTTTTCTGTCGATCTTCACGATTTTCGCGGCTCGTGCATCCTCAAGCGTAATCCAGTCTCCCATGTCCGCGGCAAGGAGCGCTTTGCCGATTGGAGAAATCCAACTGACGGCGTCCGGTTCGAGATCGAGTTCGTCAACACCGGCGACGGTATAGGTTTCGGTCCGGCCTTTTTTATCTTTCACCGTCACCGTTGCGCCGAAGTCAACGCTGTTCGACGCCGGGTCCGGAGGATCGACAACGTGGACCGATGCCAGAATCTGCTCCAATTCGGTGACGCGCTCGTTGGTGACGTTTGTTGCGCGAAGCTTTTGCAGTTCGTCGCGCAAACGTTTCGCGCCACGCGCGGTAATGTAATTAGTCGCGCCCGGGGGCAATCCAGACGCCGATCGCTTCCGTCCGCTGCGCTCCGGAAGATCGACATCTTCTTTGACGAACGCCCTGCTCATTTAAAAGAGTATCGCACCTCCGTTTCCTTTAGCGTTTCAGATTTCGCACAACCAAATGTTAAATGTTTAGATGCGATCCCCGGTGTTCTTCTGGAACGCTCGCCGCGATGTAGGGACGCGTAGGCGGTTTGGTTCGGGTTCGATCTCTCATCACCGTAAGGAAGCATGCTTCCACGAAACGTTGATGTCCGAACCATCCAAGGGCCAATACTTCAACAACAACGTAGTCGCGAAGTACGAATGTCGCCGGCTCGGCTAGCGCTATCGGTGCCGCATTTCGCTGAGGTCATCTGCATTTCCACCGCGGTGTTATATGCGAGCGCGAGCCCGGCACTCGTTATCCGAAAAACCTTAAGACCCGGTGCAGCGAGGACATCGTGTGCCCGCTCGACAAACACAGCGCGCCGCCGATGCTGAACGAAACGTCGCAGGCTGTATTGGATACCTTAACGTTTCAACTCCTTGCACCTCGCAGAAATCTGTTTCAAGAACTCATTCGCCGCGCGACCCAGCGGACGTTGCTTCGGCCAGACCGCCACGATCTTCCGTTCGGGCTTGGGCGCGAGGAGCGAACGATACTCGGGCAAGTCTTTGCGCTCGCTGAGCGCGGCCATCGCAGGAATGAGCGAGATGCCGACCCCCGAACGGACGAGGGCTTGAATCGTTTCCAGTTGGGCACTGCGAAAGTTGATGGTCGGCTTCAAGTCGCGCCGTTCGCAAAAGTTCAGCACTTGATCGCCGAGGCAGTGCCCCTCCTTCATCACGATGAAAGGCTCTTTTTCGAAATCAGCAAGGCGCACCGTCCGTTTGCGTGTTAATCGATGGCCCGGGGGCAAGGCCAGTCGCAACTCCTCGGTAAACAAATCCTTCACCTCCATCCGCTCGTCCTGGATGGGTCGGCTGGCCAGTGCAAAATCGATTTCGTATGCCTGCGCGAGCTTGAGCAACCGCGCCGTCGTGTCCTCGTGCACCACGATTTCAACTCCTGGGAACTTTTCCGCAAACGTTACCAGCATCTCCGGCAGTAGATACGGCGCAATTGTCGGCAACACACCTACGATCAGTCGACCGCGCAGCAACCGCTGTGCATCGGAAGCTTCACGCCTGGCAGCGTCCACTTCCTCGAGAATCTTGACCGCCCGAGGCAAGAATGCCTCGCCATGTGGCGTCAGCTTGGCCTCACGTTTCGTGCGGTCAAACAATCGCTCGCCCAGCTCCTCCTCGAGTTTGAGGATTTGCTGACTCAACGAGGGCTGGGAGACATGGCATTGCTCCGCGGCGCGAGAGAAGTTGCCCGCGCGCACTACCGCCACCACGTATCGAAGCTGATGCATTTCCATAGGCAATTCCTATGGTGATCGAAAGAAACAACTATTTCAACAATCGAACCAAATCTCGTTAGTTGAGGTGCACCGCTCACAATTCTTCAACAGAATCCAGTTCAACCCACCTAAGGAGAAAACATATGTCAACCGCAGCCAAATGCCCTGTTCACCACGCCGCCAGCGGCCCGTCGAACCGCGACTGGTGGCCAAACCAGTTGAAGCTCGACCTTCTGCACCAGCATTCCTCCAAGTCCAATCCCATGGGCGAGGACTTCGATTACGCCAAGGAGTTCAAGAGTCTCGATTTGGCTGCGGTGAAAAAAGATCTCGCGGCGTTGATGACCGATTCGCAGGACTGGTGGCCGGCGGACTTCGGCCACTACGGCCCGTTGTTCATTCGCATGGCGTGGCATAGCGCCGGCACGTACCGCATCGGCGACGGTCGCGGCGGCGGCGGCAGGGGCCAGCAGCGCTTCGCGCCGATCAACAGCTGGCCGGACAACGTCAGTCTGGACAAGGCGCGCCGGCTCCTTTGGCCGATCAAGCAGAAATATGGCCGCAAGATTTCGTGGGCCGACCTGATGATCCTCGCCGGGAACGTGGCGCTTGAGACGATGGGCTTCAAGACGTTCGGTTTCGGCGGGGGGCGCGAGGACACCTGGGAGCCGGAGCAGGACGTCTATTGGGGCCGGGAGACCACGTGGCTCGGCGGCGACATCCGATACGCGCACGGCTCGCACGGTATCGAGAAGGACACCGCAGTGCTCGTTTCCGATGACGACGCAGACGGAGACATCCACTCGCGCAAATTGGAGAATCCGCTGGCTGCGGTGCAGATGGGCCTGATTTACGTCAACCCCGAAGGTCCGGACGGCAATCCGGATCCCATCAAGGCGGCCTACGATATTCGCGACACCTTCGGCCGCATGGCCATGAACGACGAGGAAACCGTCGCGCTCATCGCCGGTGGCCATAGCTTTGGCAAGACTCACGGCGCCGCCCCGGCGTCCCATGTGGCGCACGAACCCGAAGCAGCGGGTCTCGCAGAAATGGGCTTCGGCTGGAAGAACACTTTCCGCACAGGCAAAGGCCCGGACACCATCACCAGCGGCTTGGAAGTTACCTGGACAAACACCCCGACCAAGTGGAGCAACAACTTTTTCGAGAACCTTTTCAATAACGAATGGGAACTGACGAAGAGCCCGGGCGGTGCGCACCAGTGGGTGGCGAAGGGAGCTGACGCCACGGTGCCGGATGCGTACAACCCGTCGAAAAAACACCGGCCAACCATGCTGACCACCGACCTCTCGCTGCGGCTAGATCCGACCTACGAAAAAATTTCGCGACGCTTCATGGAGCATCCGGATCAGCTCGCCGATGCGTTCGCCCGGGCGTGGTTCAAGCTGACGCACCGCGATATGGGTCCGCGCGCGCGTTATCTCGGCCCGGAGGTTCCTGCGGAAGAACTCATCTGGCAGGACCCCATTCCCGCGGTGGATCACAAATTGATCGATGCGCAGGATATCGCCTCGCTAAAGGCCAAAATCCTGGTGTCCGGTCTGTCCATCTCGGAGCTGGTTTCGACCGCGTGGGCGTCGGCGTCCACTTTCCGTGGCTCCGACAAGCGTGGCGGTGCGAACGGCGCCCGAATTCGTCTGGCGCCGCAGAGGGATTGGGAAGTCAACCAGCCCGCCCAACTGGCCAAGGTGCTCAAGACTCTGGAACGCATCCAGAACGAGTTCCATAGCGGTCAGTCCGGCGGCAAGAAAGTCTCGCTGGCCGATCTGATTGTATTGGCCGGATGTGCGGGCATCGAGCAAGCCGCGAAAAATGCCGGTCACAAGGTCACGGTTCCTTTCACCCCGGGCCGCATGGACGCTAGTCAGGAGCAGACGGACGTCGAATCCTTTGCGGTGCTCGAACCCATCGCGGACGGCTTCCGCAACTACCTCAAGAGCAAATACAGCGTGCCGGCGGAGGCGTTGCTGGTTGATAAGGCGCAACTGCTTACCCTGACCGCGCCCGAAATGACTGTGCTCATCGGTGGCCTTCGCGTTCTCGGCGCCAACGCCGGCGGTGCGAAGCACGGCGTCTTCACCAAGCGACCCGAGGCGCTGACTAACGACTTCTTCGTGAACCTGCTCGACATGGGCACGGAGTGGAAGCCGCTCTCGCAAGACGCAGACGTGTTTGAAGGCTGCGATCGCAAGACGGGCGAAGTCAAGTGGACCGGCTCGCGTGTAGACCTTGTCTTCGGCTCAAACTCTCAACTCCGCGCACTGGCCGAAGTCTACGGAAGTTCGGATGCGGAGAAAAAGTTCGTCCACGACTTTGTCGCGGCATGGAACAAGGTGATGAACCTTGATCGCTTCGACGTTGCTCCTCCTTCTTAATTGAAACTCGCAGGCACGCGATTTTAGCGAGCAGCGTTAGCGACGCTTGCGCAAAGTACCTCGCCGGGGACCGGCGTTGACGTCTGGAACTTCTTCACCGAGGGCAGTGGCTAAATCGATTTGATGGTCCTGCTCTTGCACGAGGATCTCGCGAATCTGTTCAGCCATCGCATATTCTCCAAGCGCTTCACACTGTGGGATGCGATCGCGGTAATTACGAATGGTTTCATTTTCATTGTGGAGATCGTAGCGGAGCATGTCTTTCGCGTTTTTCGATGTGCGGACCGGCTTCGGACTAACCACCGGCATTTTGCCGAGGTAATCGATCTGCCGCGAGAGGATCAGGGCATGATCGAGCTCCTGCTTCGCGTGGATTTCGAGCTGTGCGGCGATGTCCATGTATTCGGCGCCCTTAAGCACCTGGGAATAGACGACGTACGCGATGATGGCTTGATATTCGCGGGACAGGTCTTCGTTCAACAGCTCCGCGAGACGGTCCCGGGAGATTTCGTTGGATTTTTGTTCAAGCATTTGATTCCTCCTTTAGATTGAAAGACAAATTATATGTTAGAGCGCTTTGCGCGTGCTGCTAGTTTTGAGATCGCGCGGCAGTTAGCTCTTTTTTGAGAAACGTCCAACGCCAATTGGCAAAATGAGTTACTGCAGCGGCTTGGACATAAAAATTGCTGCGCCTGCTTCTTCTTGCAGTGCGTAGCGCTCAAAACCGGCCGCCTGATACATGCGAACCGCCTGATGATTTTTGTCCATCACCTCCAGCGTCAACTTGCAACAACCAAGTTCCCTTGCCTTAGCTTCGACCGCCTTCAGCAACCGTCGCCCAATGCCTTTGCCGCGGGATGTGGGTAGAACCACGAAGTCATGGATATTGATGAGCGGTTTGGCAGCGAAGGTCGAGAAACCGATGAAACAGACGGCAGCTCCGACCGGCTGGTCTCCATCAAACGCCAGGAAGATCAGCGTCGTCGGGTGTCTTCTTAGTCCAGGTATAAGTTGCGTTCGAGCATCCTGATCAAGCGACTTGCCATCACCCATGGCGTCTCTTGAATAGGCATCAACCATCGCCAGGACTGCCTCCTGGTCCGCACGCAAACTCAAATTTGCCTCGACAATCCTAATCAGCGACGAAGCATCCGGATAATTCATCGTTTCCTAATCTGAAGAGATCGGCTCAACCTCTCAATCTTTCTTATCACTCGTCACCGATCACTGGTCACTTCTGATATTGTTCGTCCGTGACTTTTTCCATCCACTCAACCTTCGATCTCAGTGAGAGCCAGGAGTTAGCCGACAAAGTGCGGTGCTCCTACAGTGGCGAAACCGTGCTCATCTGCTGGCATGATAGATCGCGAGATCGGGACGATGAACAATCAGATCGAGAAGCCAATGCGAAAAAACTGCGAAACCCACGAGTAACGCCGAGCCAATTCTCAACCCTCAAGTCTCACCTCTCAACCCTCAACTTCTCAACGGCTCAACTTCTTCTGAGTGTTGAATGGTTTAGATACGACCGCATTGTCTGACTAATTAATCAACGGTGCCTTCGATATGATCTGCGCGGCGGACGGTTGTTCGATGAAGCATTCCGGAAACGCCACCCGATCTGGCCGTGCGGGGCGTCGCCGCTTCCACGCGGAGAATTTCCTGGTAGCCGCGGCTCGATCCTTCGCTGCGGGACTCGCGCTCCCCTGCCCTGCTCGTCGCGTGGCGGCGCAGCCTGATTGTAATCGAAACCTTCCGCCTTTTTCCGTACGATCCCGCGGCCGATGAAACGCTCGAGCGAACGCAACGGCCCCTGATCTTCCGGCGTAACAAAGCTGATCGCATCACCGATGGCGTGCGCGCGGCCGGTGCGTCCGATGCGATGGACATAATCCTCCGAGTGCATCGGGAAATCGTAGTTCACCACATGCGAGATCCCATCCACATCGATGCCGCGGGCGGCGATGTCGGTCGCGACCAGCACCCGCACCGCGCCCGACTTGAAATCTTTTAAAGCGCGCAACCGCTGATTCTGGGAACGATTGGAATGGATGGTTCCGGTTTTGATTCCACTGCTCTCCAGCCGACGCGCGATTCGGTCCGCTCCATGCTTGGTCCGCGAAAAAACCAGGACCGTGTCGAAGGTGGGATCGCTCAGTAGATGAAGAAGTAATGCCGGTTTCAAATGCGGACGGACTTCGTAAACGAACTGCGTCACAGCCTCTGCCGGATTCGCTCGTCGACCAATCTCAACCATCTTGGGCGACTGCTGAAACTGATGGGTCAATGCCTCGATTTCGCGTGAAAGCGAGGCGGAAAACATGAGGGTCTGCCGTTTGTGCGGCAATGCTTTCACGATCCGGCGAATCGGAGGAAGAAATCCCATGTCGAGCATACGATCGGCCTCGTCCAGCACCACGAATTCGACCGCGGAAAGACTGGCCGCGCGCTGCCCCATCAAATCGATCAGACGACCCGGCGTAGCAACGACCAGGTCGACCCCGGAACGCAGCGCTTCAATTTGCGGGCGTTCACTCACTCCGCCGAAGACGGTGGCCATGCGCAAGGGAACATGTTTCGCGTAAGCGCGAACGTTCTCCTCGATCTGGACAACGAGCTCACGCGTCGGCGCCAACACCAGCGCGCGCAGCCGGTGCACGTTATGTTTCTGCGGGTTCGCAGTTAACTCGCCGTGGCGAGCAACGGTTTGTCTCGATTCTGCGAGCTTCATCAAAATCGGCAGAACGAAAGCGGCGGTCTTCCCCGTGCCAGTCTGCGCAATCCCGATCACATCGTGTCCCGCGAGAATGAGCGGGATCGCCGCGATCTGGATCGGGGTCGGCTCGGTGTAGCCCGCGTCGCGCACGGCCTGTAACATTTGGGGCGAAAGATGAAGTGCGCGAAATGGCATGAGGCGACACTGTCGCCCGTTAAGCGCCACCGCGCACCTACTCTTCCTCTAGATCTTCGCGTGCTCGCTACGTTCTACGTTGCCCGCCACGTTCTACGTGGTTAGGCGCATTCCGCACCTGTTCTTCTCACATTCGTCACTTGCCTGCCAAGCCGTAGCCTTCGCGAAGGTTGGTCATCTGTCCCTCATCATTGTTTTGAAATCTTAAATCTTAGATCTGCCCCCCGCTTTGTTCGCGATGAGATGCGTCCCATGATCGCGCGCCTCGGCCTAGGAGGCGACTTTTGGGATCCGCAGTCGGATCCTTGCCGCCACGAGTTTGGAGCGTGGAGCAACGAGAAGTCCGTTAACCGAAAGGAGTGTCAAATGTTAGACGCGACCCGGATTCCTCCCCCCGAAAGAGTGATGCCTACGCGAGTAGCTCTTCGAGTTCTTCGGTGGTAAGGCCGGTCATGAGCGGTTCCTCGCTATCGATGGCGGCGTCGATCGCCGCGCGTTTTTTCTCCTGCAGCCGCAGGATTTTGTCTTCGACTGTGTCGCGGGTGATCAGCTTGTAGGCGGTGACGACACGGGTTTGCCCGATGCGATGGGCGCGGTCGGTGGCTTGCGCCTCGACCGCGGGATTCCACCAAGGATCGAAATGAATGACGGTGTCGGCGGCGGAGAGATTCAGGCCGACGCCGCCCGCTTTCAAGCTGATCAGGAAGACTGGAATCGCGGAATCGCTCTGGAAGCGATCCACGATTTCCTGACGCTGTTTGGTCGAGCCGTCGAGATAGCAGAATGGAATCTCTAGCTTCTCCAGGCGTTCGCGAATGAGGTGCAGCATCGAGACGAACTGGCTGAAGACGAGGACGCGGTGTTCGCCGTCGATCGCTTCCTCGAGGAGTTCGTGGAGGAGGTCGAGCTTGGCGGAGGTCTCTTCCTTATCAATGCCGACGAGGCGCAGATCGCAACAGACCTGGCGCAAACGGAGCAGACCAGTGAGCATCTTCATCCTTTGCGCACCGGCGTTCACATTCTTGCCGGAACTGCCGAG
>Ga0193735_1000034_pt1 | contig 49306 bp, 38 predicted proteins | sample U1m2metaG_FD_145080 | JGI IMG/M metagenome (GOLD analysis project Ga0193735, IMG submission 145080) | Soil microbial communities from a riparian zone of the East river system, Colorado, United States - U1m2 | ecosystem: Environmental > Terrestrial > Soil > Riparian zone | place: USA: East River... | reverse complement strand
TCTTTTCGTTTTAGCGGAAACGCATGCGCTGGAGAGCTCGACTTCGTGTACGCCGGCCGTAACAGCGAATCGCCAGAGTTGCATATCCTAAGGACCGGCTGTCGAGCTTCAGGCCTCCCTGAAAAGCCGAACGGGCACAATGCCTGTGCCCCCGCTCGTTAAAGAGCTAGATAGTTTAATCCTATCGAGCGATGTAGTGACTCACTGATTGACGCCGGTCATTCGGACTTCTTCTTTTTTTTGTAAGATCTAATCATTACAGTGACCAGGACCAATGGTTCCCTCGTTATATTCTGTAAGGGTTTCGGTGAGGTCACCGGTCTGCCCCGGTGCGAGGTACCCATTCCCAATCGGTGGCACCACCAAGGCTCCGATCATGTTGTCGCCATCAGTTATGGCCTGCTGAACCGCCGACGGATCCGCTCCATTGGCTATGTTCAGCTTCGCAGCGATCAGCTGGTGAGTCAGTATCACAAGACCATTGCCCCGTGCGGGGTTATCCAGGATAGCCATGAGTTCGGCGGCCTGATAAGTCACCGTTCCGAGAGTGAGACTCGTTACCGGCCATGCATTTGGATGGTTACGCCAGTAGCCTTGCGAATAGGTGCATGAGCTTCCCCCTATGCACGGCGAGGTCGCACACGTAATGGTGTCACTAACCCTGAGCTGGCCTGTGGCATCGAGGGCGAAAGCACGAAATACATATGCCGTATTGCATAGTAGCGGAGCCCCGGAACAAGGACTGGATACGGCGCAGCTGTCATACAGGCTATCATCGCCGATGGCGACGGTAACGCTTTGTCCTGGGTGAAGGTTGTAAGGGATGCAACCCGACGATGGCACGATGCCACTAAAGTTTGCCTTGCAGAAGCTCGGAGCCTGCGCGTTGGGAACCTGGAAAGTTACAGGCCATTGGCTTCCCAGGGCGACGTAGTCGGCCTGTGTCATCCATTGGATTGAGAAGCCGGCCGGCGCGCCGGTTTGTCCGGCAGTAACGCTTATCGCGATATTCGACGCTGCTGATGTTTGATAAGAAATTGTGACAGGCTCGACCATGGGAGTTGGCGCAGGGCTGGGTGGCTGGGCCGGACGCAGCCCTGGTGTTGATCTGACCGCAGGCACCGGGAGAGGCCGGTTAGGCAGTTGTGCCGAAAAAGCAGCTGGATTCATCATCAACCCGCCAAAGCTGAATATCGTTAGTAGTATTATGTTCTTAGTCTTCATTTTTTTGATTGCTCAAGCCCTGAGAAGATTTTGTGTCGCGGCGGCGACCGAACTTTCGCCGCCGGGACCGTTGGCGCTTGATTGTTCGAAGGGGCGTGCGCTTCGTGCCAGCCCCTTTAGTATCTTGTCACCTTCCTATCCGGAAACGACAGGAGAGAGTTCGCAAAAACGTAAAATTTTCCGACCCTCGCCGATTTGGCAGATGGGCAGCGCCCGCACTGCCTGGGATTCTGGCTCTAACAGAGACTCCCAGCGATTTATCGCCACCGCCGGCCGGGATCCCCGATCCCGGCTACAGGTTCGAGTGCGGATCTCGACAACGAATAAATCAGACGCGATCGCCGGAATGTTTATGCCGATCTTTGAAGGTGAGCTCGGCGATCCCCGATTTATCGAGCTCGCCCAGACCTTCTGCCACCATGCGATCGTATTGTTCCTTGGTCGCGCGCGCGAGCCGTAAATCGAGGCCAAGACTGCGCCCGAGCTCGAGAGCGATCCCGCTATCTTTCGCGGCATGCGCCGCGGAGAAAAAGCAGCTGTGCTCGCGATTCTGCATATCTTCGCCATCGGTTTCCAGTACGCGGGAGGCCGCGCCTGTTTGCGAAAAAACCTTTCTCAACATTTCCAAATCCAGACCGAGCGCCGCGCCCAGTGCCAGTCCCTCCGCCAACCCCGCGGTGTTGATGTTCATCACCATGTTGACGAGCGCCTTCACCTTTGCGGCTTCGCCAGCGTTGCCGATAAAGCGCACCTCCGAACCAATCTCCTTTAAAATCGGTTCGGCCTTCCGGAATGCATCTTCTGTTCCACCGCACATCAAATAAAGCTTGCCTTCGCGCGCCTGGGGAATACTCGAGGCCATGCACGCTTCGAGCGTTTGTGCCCCAGCCTGGTGCGCCAGCTTCTCAATCTCGACATGCACCTGCGGCGAGATCGTCGCGCAATTAATGAACAGTTTGCCGCGGGCGTTAACCAGCAAATTGTCACCGCTTCCCGCGAAGATGTTTCGCATCGCACTGTCATCGGTCACGACAGTGAAAATCACCTCAGATTCTGCCGTTACTTCCGACAAGTCTTGAGCGGCGGCGCAGCCAAGCTCAGTGGCAAGCGAGGTAGCGGTCGCGCGATTCGTGTCGTAAACAGCCGTGACATGAAATTGTCTATCCTTCAATCTGCGCGCCATGTTCGCGCCCATCCGGCCCACTCCAACAAAGCCAATATTCATAAGGAATTGTCTTTACCAACTCATTAAAGCTGAAGTCTCGGCTCTCAAACTTTGCCGGCAAAGAATGGATTGTGCTGCTTCTCTTCACTCACCGTTGTCATCGGGCCGTGCCCCGGACAAATGATCGTTTCATCCGGTAATGTGAGAATTTTCTCGAGATTATTCTGTAACGCGTCCTGGTAGGAAACGTTTCCGCCGCCCATCGACCCGGCAAAAAGCGAATCGCCCACAATCGCGATGGGGCGCGCCAGGCCGGTCACGACATATGTCATTCCACCCTGGGAATGCCCCCAGGTCAGTCGTGTATCAATTTCCAGATTCCCAAGGTGAAAATGCTTTCCTTCGTCGATGGGCTCCGCGCCGGAGACAAGTTCGCGAGCAGGGAGCAGGGCCAAAAACGTCCGCGCCGGTTTCCTCGCGCAGACGCGGCAGGTCCGCGACATGATCCGGATGCGCATGGGTAAGGAGAATCAGTTGTACGTTCAATTTGTGGCGATTGGCAAATCGCAACATGTCGGTGCAATCGGCGCCCGTATCGAAGACCGCCGCGGCCTGGCTTGCCGGGTCCCAGACGAGATACGCGTTCACAGTCATATCGTGATAACGCGTGTTGAACTGCGCGAAACCGTCGCGCTCATCGATCCTTTCCGGACGCCATTCGCCTCTCGCCAGCTCGCAAAGCGGGCCCGCGGCAAGGCTCAGGACCGGAGCGACGCGCAGCAGGGCCTGCTCGTCGACATCGCCTTCGCGTAATTTGCGGATCGTTTGCAAGTCAGCGCCCGCTTTTTTTGCCAGTTCGGAATCGGAAAGACCCAAACCGCGTTGCGCTTTTCCGATAATATCACCGACGTTATCTTCAAGAGGGATCATATTCTGTTGCTAAAATTCTGTATCTTAAACGTTAATCGGTTCTGTCTCTCGAATAACGCGCAAATCACCAATCTGATTTAGTACCAATTTCTCCATCGACGTGGCAACACGGGGAACGGAAAATGCCGCGCCCGTTTCTTTTTCCATGGACGTCATTGCGATATTATTAATGCCGCAGGGAACGATGTGATTAAAAGGCGAAAGATCGCCGCATACATTCAAGGCAAAGCCGTGCATGGTGATCCAATGACGAACGCCTACGCCAATGGAAGCAATCTTGCGGTCGCCGACCCAAACTCCAGTAAGTGATTCGCGCCGCGCAGCAGTAATCCCGTATTCGGCGAGGAGTTTAATGAGCAATTGTTCGAGCCAGCGCAAATATTTGTGCAAATCCTGACCGCATCGCCGTAGATCGATGATGGGATAACCCATTAGTTGCCCGGGCCCGTGATAGGTGGCCTGGCCGCCGCGGTTGATGACGAAAAGAGGATGCGGCAAATGCGCGGCGCCGAGTTCGCCACGGTGAATCCGTCCCGCAGTGCGGCGGCCGGACAAACTCGATCGATCCGGTGTCCGGCCGATCGTGTAAACGGGTTCATGCTCGAGTAAAAGGAATTGATCTAATGAAGAGTCGTCACGCTTTTTCAACACAATTTCTTCCTGCAACGCGAGTGCGTGTTGGAATTCCATTCGCCCGAGACAGCGCACGCCAAGATCAACAACCGCTGCATTCATATCCGTGTTGCTCCCGGGACGCCAAAGCTCGCGACTTCCTGCGAGCGCAGATGCGTCAGCCCGATCGCAAGCGCATCGGCGGCATCTGCGTCCGGCGTTTCCGTTAAACCGAGAAGGGCGCGCACCATGAACGCCACCTGATTTTTTCCGGCGCTGCCGTGGCCAACAGTGGCTTGTTTGATTCGTTTCGGTGAATATTCAAAAACTGGCAATCCGTTTTCCGCGGCAGCCAGGATGGCGGCGCCTCGCGCGGCTCCAAGGATAATCGCGGTCTTGTAGCTTTGCACGTAAATGACCGATTCGAGCGCGCAACAATCCGGTTCGTGCTCCCGAATGAGTTCTGCCAACCGATCGCGGATCGCAACCAGACAAGATGAAGAACGCAGCGAGCTGGCGTTGTGGATTGTCCCGAAATAAACGGAACGTGGTTTGCCATTGTTTGCATCGACGATCGCGACACCGGTGTTGCGCAGAGAAGCGTCAACGGCGAGCACGCGCATTATCTTTAATCTTAAAATCGCACAGCCGGGGTTCAACATGGAATCGACAAATTCCCAAACAACCGTTTTACTCGCCGCGAAATGTCGAACGCTTTGCATAAACAAAGGTTGAACAAAGAGTCGATCAGCTGGGTAAAGATCATCGTGATGATGATCGCTATTCTTTTGAGCGTTCCCACATCGTTCGCTACAACGAAAGGTTTGAGTCAAATTGTGACGCCGGATTTGCAAGGAGAAGGCGATCTTTCTCTAAGTTTGCAAATTCAAGACAAGCGGATTGCGAACCCGTATGAATTGCAAGCCGAGCTGGGCCTCACCAAATGGGCCGAGGTAGCGGTATTTCGCGGATTCCAACCGGACGATTGGATCTTCGGGACAGAGATCGGATTGTTAAGGAAGGAGCCTTTTCTTCTTTCCGTTGGATTTGTGAATTGGTCGCCTCACTTGAATGTAGATCCCCAGCCTTTCATCGAAGCCGGCTACTACACCGAGCATCACAAGATCATCGTCGGAGCCATTCATGCAGACTACAAAAACGAAGCAATTCTTGGATATGCCTACGACTTCAACGAAAGGTGGCGGGTGCAGGTCGATTGGCAGAGCGGTTCCGAAAACTCGTCGACGATTGGTTTCACCTGCAATGTGACACGCGATTTCCAATTCAATCCCGCGCTCTATGTCAGCAATGATTCCAAGCACGATCTGTTTGGCTACATAGTTTTTACGTACACTTTTCATCTCTGGGGCGACAAGAAGGAAAACCACGCCGGTCTTACAAAAGGCGGCGAGCGCGTATCGGGCGCAAAATGAGGCCGTGGAAAATTCAAAATCTCCGCGAAGTCGCATCAGCGCCGGTTTGCTCATGTTCCGGCGCAAGAGCAATGAACTCGAAGTTCTGCTGGCGCATCCCGGTGGACCCTTTTTCACTCGTAAAGACGACGGCGCATGGACAATCCCAAAGGGTGAAGCGGCTCCGGGAGAAGATCTCCTGACGCGCGCCCAGATCGAATTCGAAGAAGAAGTCGGATTTCGCCCCGAAAACGTTCAGGATTGGATTGGGCTCGGCTCAATTAAACAAAAGGGCGGCAAGATTGTTCACGCTTGGGCGTTCGAAGGCGATCTGCCAGAACCGTTCGAGCTCAAATCAAATTTGTTCGAAATGGAATGGCCACCGCGCTCCGGTCGACTCCAAAGTTTTCCTGAGGTTGATCAGGCCAAGTTTTTCACCGAAGGCGTCGCGCGCCGAAAACTTAAGCAGGCGCAGGTGCCTCTTCTTGACCGTTTGCGCGCCGCGATAAAAGGCTGATCGGTTTCCTGCCGACACCGATCCGCTCCAGCTGTATGCGACGATGTTATGAGGATGAGACTTCGCTCTCCGAATAGACAGTCAATCGACTCCCCATCATGGACGAAACGTCTCGTTAGCGTTTGGAACCTTGAAAATATCAAGGTTGTCAAACGTGTAATCGTGTCTGTGGTCGGAGCAACCGTCCTGCTAATCGGCGTTGCCCTCCTGGTTTTGCCTGGCCCAGCGTTCATCGTCATTCCGATCGGGCTGGCTATTCTTGCCACCGAATACGCGTGGGCGCGGCGTTGGCTAAGAAAAGTTCGTCGAATGGCGAGCGATGTTGTTGGCGGCCGCAGCCGCACGACCCCCGAAGATTCTGCCGTTTAGCTTTACGTCTGTTGCCCGTAAGGGTAATCAAACCTTCGTACAAACTAGCGACGACTCAGTCATGGCAATGCCGGAGGTCTCTAACTCGACACTGACTACTGCTACTTCGGAACCTGAGGATGAAATTTTCCTGGAAGGGCCGCGTTCACGGTTAGCCGAATTTTTCACCCTCCTGAAAGTCATGCGCGATTTTCTGCGCGGATTTCGCACGCTTCATTTCGTCGGTCCATGCGTGACCGTCTTTGGCTCGGCGAGAATTAATCTTTGGCTCGGCGAGAATTAAGCCCGGCGATCCGCATTACGAGTTAACACGAAAAATGGGCGCAGCGATTGCACGACTTGGCTTCACCGTCATCACGGGCGGCGGCCCCGGTATCATGGAAGCTGCGAATCGCGGCGCCAAGGAAGCTGGCGGCCGTTCTGTTGGCTGCACTATCGAACTGCCTTCTGAGCAGCCGACGAACGCCTATCTCGATCGCTGCGTACGGATGCATTACTTTTTCGCGCGCAAAACTCTCCTGGTAAAATATTCCTATGCCTTCGTCGTCATGCCCGGCGGCGCCGGCACGCTCGACGAGTTATTTGAAGCTGTGACTCTGATTCAAACCGGGAAGATCAAAAACTTTCCCATTGTGATCATGGGAACCGATTATTGGAAAGAACTGCTCTATTTCATCGACAAAATGGCGCAACGAGGAATGATCGCTGCTTCCGATCTCAAACTGATCTACGCGACCGATTCGGTCGATGAAGCAATCGCGCACATCCGTAACAAAGCGATAGAACCATTCGGCCTCAAACAGGTGATGCGCCAGCGACGCCCTATCCCGTTGTTGGGCGAGGGGTGACAACACAGGTAGGGCGATTGACTCCGAAAGCTTTTGCGAATTGACCTCAATCGCATAGGATTCTGCCCGATTCCGCCGACGTTCCGTCAACAGTTTGGTAAGTGGTTGGACTTTCAATGCCTCTGTTCTTTGCAAAGTTTCCGAGAACTTCGCTCCGTCACTTCCGTAGAAAAGTGATAGGACGAATACTTTCGCGAAAAGCGCGGGTTTACGATCGCGGTGGTCCCGGACCATTTGGTCATACCGAGGCGGACGGAATCCGCAACGCATTTGATTACGCGGGTTAAAAATTAGAGGCGATCCGAAGAGCCTCGACCATCTGTTGGTGTCACGCGGTCGGTTATTTGATCTGATGAATAGGATTAAAAAGCGCGGCCGACCCCGAATACGCACGGCTGAATACTGGCGTGAGTATTACACGCGAAAACTATTACACGCGAAAACAGCGGGAATGGCGCGCTGCCCACCCGCGGCTCAGAACAGGGCGAGAACAAAGAAAACGCGGGGCAAATCACCGACGCGCGACCAAGCCGGCCCCTGTCCGGGAATGATCGTTTGCACACGCCTGGTATGTGGGCGGTCTGGCAAACTCAATCCCGTGACGACAATGAGAGTCGAGTGACCAGCCTACCGGCCAGGCGCTTTACCGATTCCCAACTAGCAGCGATTACGGCGAAATACGGTCGGTGAGCGTGTCGGTATGAAAATCGGTGTGGTCACGCAAACGAGACCAGGGACCGTCTTTCTTGGTGGTTTGCGCCACACTGTTTTTTTCACCGGTGGCAAAGTCGTCCCATGAATTGTAGCGAACAATGGTTAGGAAAGTCCAGGGGCCGCCTTCCAGGTGTTGCATCAACACGTTGCCTGCAGTGGTGTGACTTTGTACACTCGGCACTTCCTAACCTAGATAGAAAGACTCCACAAATGAACGTTGATGTTTTCACCCTCTGCGATTTCGCACAGAACACACCTGGTAATAAAATGAATATTGTAGGAACGTTCAATCGCATCTTCGCTAGGCAAATTCCGGCGGTTCACCCGCTGTGTGCGCTAGCAGTATTGATGCGTTTTGAGCAAATCGAACAAGGAACAAAAAATATTCGGGTCTCAATTATCGATTCGGATGGGCGCCCAGTCGTACCGACATTGGAGGCACAACTGAACGTGCAGATTAGCCCAAACGAGTCAGATGCCAGCGTCCCTCTTGCTGTCGTAATTCAGCAAATATCGTTACCGCGTTATGGCGAGTATTCAGTTGACCTTGCGGTGGATGGCCGCCAAGAAGCGTCCATTCCCCTGTACGTGTTGCAGGCTCCGCTCCCACAGCAAATGCCTCCGGCTTCGCCCCAGACTTAGCAGCCAACGCGGTTTTTGTTTTCATATTTTTGGATTTTCGTTGACTCCTCACGATAACAGCGATGTCAACTCGTGGTCAAACACGCCAAACTGATACACTACCAATCGCCCCTACCTTGCGACTGCTGCGAGGACGAGAAAGACGCAACCGACAATCCCGAAAAGCAAACTCACGATCCAGAATTTGCGCTTCCTTGTGAGCGCGGAAATCGCCGCAATGGCAATCGCGATTTGAAACATGGTTACGCCACGCGCGAACACTTCGTGCTTGTGAAAGTTTGATTTCGCTGCGGCTTCCTTGCGCTCGGCTTCCGATTTGATTTGTTCCTGCTCTATCTCGTAACGATCCCGCTTTGATTTGTCCGATTCGTTAGGCGCGCCGGCGAGCGACATCTTGGCATCAAGCACTGAAGCTTTGATGCTCTTAGCCTGGTAGTAGTTCCATTGATCGGACGACTCGATTTGGTTCATCATCGCCTCGTTCGCGTGTTGTCCTGAGAGAAGTCCGGCGATCGCAGCAAGGACAGCGAGAATCGCGGTGCTCAAGGCCACCCACGAAATCCATGTTTCGCCGCTGTGTTCAGCGCGGTGATGAACCTGTTCGTGCAAATGCTCGAGAGGCACTTCCGCTTCTTCCATGGTGAAATCTTAGAATCGGCAATCGCTGATTCAAGCCGGCATCGACAAATGGCACGAGAGCAGCTTAATTCAGCGGCGAATTTCCGATGAGCCAAACTACAACGGCACCGCTGGTCTGTCAGATCTGCAAAAAAACAAAATCACCGCACGGCGGAATGGTGGCGGAGCTGATTCGGCCGTCACTTCTCGAGTTCATCAAGAAGGAAAGACCCGACTTGGACGGCAAAGGATTTATTTGCTTGGACGACCTGGGCGAATTCCGAAAGGACTACGTCAAAGAAGTCTTACAGGAGGAAATTGGCGAACTTTCCGCTCTCGACCAGGAAGTCATCGAGAGTCTGCACCAACACGAGATTCTCTCCAGCGACATCGAGAAGCAATTCGAAAAGAAACTTACCTTTGGTGAACGTCTTTCGGACCGCATCGCCGAGTTCGGTGGCAGTTGGAAATTCCTCATTACATTTGGCGCTGTTATCTTCGTGTGGATCGGTGCGAACATCGCGTTGCTCGCTACCAGAGCGTTCGATCCTTATCCGTTCATCCTTCTCAATCTGATTCTCTCCTGTCTCGCCGCTGTCCAGGCGCCAGTCATCATGATGAGCCAAAACCGCGCCGAGGCGCGAGACCGTTTACGAGCGGAGAACGATTACAAAGTCAATCTGAAAGCCGAGCTCGAGATCCGGCATTTGCACGAAAAAATCGACCATCTGCTGCGCCGTCAATACAACCGCTTGTTCGAGATTCAGCAGATCCAGATCGAGCTACTGGAAGAACTCGGACACAAACGCAAAAACTGATTCTTGATTTCAGCGAGCCCCCGGAAAGCGGATCTCGTAAGCGCCCAGCGCTGTAGCGACGGCAGAGCCTGCCCGCCGAGGAGGTGGCAACAGTGCCTGAGCGCCTCGACACAGCCAGGCGGCTAAAACATTAGAGCGTATAAACAAGTCTGAGTGCTGACTTGATTTTTGCTCCGCTTCACTTGGATTACCGTGTGGATGATTGGGGTTCACGAAGTGCGACTCGTTTGGGCGCACAAAACGGCGCGGTCGCCTTTGCTACGACGCACTGGAGCGTAGTGCTCGAGGCGCAGGGTCAATCGCCAGCCGCACAGGAAGCGCTCGAGAAACTTTGCCGAACTTACTGGCGGCCTGTTTATAGTTTCATCAGGCGGCAAGGCGCCGGACCAGAGGAAGCAGAGGATCTCACTCAGGGTTTTTTTGCGCTGCTACTGGAGCGGCGAGATCTGGAGACTGTTCGCAGGGAGAAAGGTCGTTTGCGCTCTTATCTGCTCGTATCGCTAAAACATTTCCTGACGAATGAGCGATATCGCGCCATGACGATCAAGCGCGGCGAGGGTCGTCGACTGGTTCCCCTGGACGCGCTGGGTGATCACGAAGGCATGGACCTGGCCCCGACGGACACATTGAGCGCCGATCAAATCTACGAGCGCCGCTGGGCCTTGACTGTTTTGGAGGAAGTACTCGCTCGCTTGGCGGACGAGTACCGGGCGGCTGGTAACGCAGCGTTGTTTGACCAGTTGAAGAAATTGCTCACGGATGAGCCTGACCGCCCTTCTCAGGCCGAGATTGCCGGTGAATTTGGGATGACGGAAAACGCAGTGAAGCAGGCGTTCCATCGGCTGCGTCAGCGCTACCGCGAATTATTGCATGAGGAAATCGCCCACACCGTAATAGCGCCGGGAGATATAGAAGACGAGTTGCGCCATCTGGTTGCTGTCTTGCGCGCGTAACTTGTTCGAGAATTTCCTGCATTAGTCTGTTGAGGGCGATGGATAATTGGAACATCAGGATGAAGGTCTCAGACATCAGGATGAAGGTCTCAGAGAGATTCTGTGGAAAATGCGGCGCAAGATTTTTCGCCGACGCGCCCCAAGAATTTTGCAGCGCATGTCTTTTGGAAAGTGGCCTGTTCGATGAGGAAGGCCAGGACGCGACCCATTCCGAAAGCGCGGCGAATTCGAGACTCATGCGTCGCAATAGCGGGACTGCACGCCCTGGACAACGGTTGGCTGACTTTGGCGATTACGAATTACTGGAGGAAATGGGCCGCGGCGGGCAGGGGATCGTTTATCGGGCGCGACAGAAGAGTCTCAACCGCACGGTTGCGCTGAAAATCGTCGGCCTTGGTCAGTGGGCGACCAAAAGGCACGTGAAGCGTTTCCATCTGGAAGCCGAAGCGGCAGCGAGTCTCGATCATCCGTGCATCGTTCCCATTTATGAGATCGGCGAGCGCGACGGTTCCTGCTATTTCAGCATGAAACTGGTCGAAGGCGGGCCGCTCGATGAGGTTGCCAGGCGGGAGCAGATGTCGCCGCGCCGCGCGGCCGAGGTTATCGCAAGACTGGCGCGAACGTTACATTATGCGCATGAGCACGGAGTTCTCCATCGCGACATTAAACCGGGAAACATCCTGATAGACGCAAAAGGCGAACCTCATCTTACCGACTTTGGTCTGGCTCGCCTGGTTGAAGCAGAAAGCACAATCACACGCACAACCGAAGCGCTGGGCACACCCAGCTACATGGCCCCGGAACAAGCAAAGGGGAACAACACCCAGCTAACAAGCGCGACTGACGTGTACGGACTTGGCGCGGTGCTTTATCACCTGCTTACCGGTCATCCACCGTTCGCTGGCGGAACCACATATCAAACAATCCGGTTGCTTCTGGAAACCGAACCCCGGCAGCCGCGACTGTGGAATCCGAAGCTAGACCGCGATCTTTCCACGATCTGTTTGAAGTGCCTCGAAAAGGATCCGCAGCGCCGCTACCCAACGGCGCTCGCTCTGGCCGAAGACCTTGAGCGTTGGCTGAAACATGAACCGATTCAGGCGCGGCACACCAGGCTGTTGGCCCGCGGGCGGAAATGGGTGCGGCGAAATCCGGCCGTTGCCGGTCTGCTGACGTCACTAGTCGCCCTCGCGACGGCAATCGGCGTAATCATCTGGAAAAGCGAACTGTTTCGTCCCCCGCCGGCGACTGGAATCGCCGTGCTGCCATTTGAAAATCTTAGCACCGAGAAAGAGGACGCATCTCTTGCCGACGGTGTTCAGGACGACATTTTGACCAAGCTGGCGAAGGTCGCCGACCTGAAAGTCATCAGCCGCACCAGCGTGATGGAATATCGCGGCAAACGGAACACACGCCAGATCGGAGAAGCCCTTCGGGTCTCCCATGTACTAGAGGGCAGCGTGCGGAAAACTGGAGCGCGGGTTCATATGAATGCCCAGTTGATCGACACGCGCACCGATACTCACGTCTGGGCCGACCAATACGATTTTGATTTGAACGACCTGTTCGGAGTTCAGAGTCAGATAGCAAAGAAGGTTGCCGGCCAGCTTAACGCAAAAATCTCAGCCGCCGAATCTCTGGCCATTGAGCAGCCAATCACCACGGACCTCACCGCCTTCGACTTGTTCGCTCGTGCCAAAAATCTTCTTCTATGGGTGAGTTCTACGACGGGTGGCGAATCGAAGTTGTTGGAGGCGGTCGATCTACTCAACCAGGCAGTCGCCCGCGATCCCTCCTTCTTCCAGGCCTATTGTGAACTCGCCTACGCTCATGATTTTCTTTACTTTTTTCGTGACGATCACACGCCGGGGCGTCTGGCATCGGCGGAAGAAGCCATCAAGACGGCATTTCGTCTCCGCCCCGATTCGGGCGAAGCACACCTGGCGGAAGCGGAAAATCTCTATCGAGGACATCTGAATTATAAGGCGGCTCTCGCTGAACTCGAAATTGCCGGGCAAAAATTGCCTAATAACGCCCGGGGAAATTGCCGGGCAAAAATTGCCCAATAACGCCCGGGTGTTCGAGATGAAGGGCTACATTCAAAGACGCCAGGGACGCTGGGAGGAATCGACTCGAAACCTCGAGCGCGCGTTAGATCTCGACCCGCGAAACTTCTTCGCCCTGCGGCAGATTGCGATCAGTTATGGACATCTGCGGCGCTACGCCGAAGCGGCATCGGCTTTGGATCGCGCGATAGGAGTGGAACCAAACGTGATTAACCAGCTTGCTCGTGCATTCGTGGAACTGGATTGGAAAGCCGACACCCGAAAATTACATCAGCTGATCGATTCGATTCGTTCTAAAAATCCAAGCGCACTTCCGTCCATCGCTGATACGTGGCTGCTTTGCGCACTGATGGAGCGCGACACCGCTACCGCTGAGAACGCCCTGAATGCGTTGGGAGACACCCCGTTAAGCGACGATGTTGTGCAGTTTAGTCGTCCCTTCGTAGAAGGTCTTATCGCTCACATGACGAAAGATGAGGAGAAAGCACACTCCTCCTTTACCGCTGCGCGCGCGGAACAGGAGAAGATCGTTAATGCGCAACCAAACTACGGTCCGGCACTTTGCGTTCTTGGCTTAATCGACGCGGCTCTCGGGCGGAAAGATGAAGCGCTGCGAGAGGGCCGCCGCGCAGTCGAACTCGTCCCAATAGAAGAAGATGCGATCAACGGCCAGGCGATGAACCAGTATTTCGCGATGATCGCTGCCTGGGCCGGCGACAAAGAGCTCGCTTGCGAACGGCTCATCGCCGCCATGCGTCGGCCAAACAGCCTGAGCTACGGCCAACTGAAATTGCTGCCGTTCTGGGATCCGTTGCGTGGCGATCCTCGCTTCGAACAGATCGTCGCCTCACTCGCGCCCAGGGATACGGATGTAATGCGTTAAACCGTTACATCGGGTCCGAATCGGGCCTTTCCCCCAGGCACCTCGGGAAGCTCGGGGGGAGACGATTTGTCCGATTCAACGGATCACGATTTAACAATTTAACGTGGCGAAGCCATTTTCCGCGTAACCTTGCGCCGGATTTCTTGCAGTACTCCAGCGAACGCTGCGCTCGCTCTCACAAGTTGCTCACTCTCACAAATGCGAGGGAGGATGTCAGCTGAAGACAACTAAATCCTATGAAGAAATCTGTTTTACTCTTTTGCGCAGCTCTCGGAGCCCTCGCCTTTCTGCCAATTAAATCCGATGCGGACTGGACGCGCTCGAACGGTCCCTGGAGCGCCACGGTGATGGATATCCTTGCCGATGGATCGAATCTGTTCGCAGCTACCAGAGGTGGTGGCGTCTTTCGTTCCACCGATAACGGCTCGAGTTGGATGCCATTAGACAATGGTTTGACGAATCCCTACGTCAATTCGCTGGGTGTTTCCGGTACAAATCTTTTCGCCGGAACCACCACCCTCTACGGCGGCATCGGCGGTGGTGTCTTCCGTTCAACGGACAACGGTGCAAACTGGACACTGGCAAGCTCAGGTTTAACAAATCCCTCTGTTAATTGTATTGCAGTCAGCGGTTCCAATCTTTTTGCGGGCACTGACACGCTAAATGGAAATGGCGGCGTTTTTCTTTCCACAAATAATGGCGATAACTGGACAAGAGTCAGTAACGGTCTGCCACTCGATCACATTCTCGCACTTGTCGTTAACGGTACGAGTATTTTCGCCGGCACCTCAAGCAGTGGAGTTTACCTCTCCACCGATAACGGGGCGTCATGGAATGCGGTCAACAATGGTTTAACAAATCTTACAATTGCTGCGATGGCTGTCAGCGGGAATGACGTTTTCGCCGGCACTAATGACGGCGTTTTCTTTTCCACTGATAATGGCAGCAATTGGACACAAGTTAATTCCGGCTTAACCAGCCTTTTTATTCATTCCCTGGGTGTTTCCGGTACAAACCTTTTTGCCGGCACCGAGGACGGAGTTTTCCTAACGACTGACAATGGCACTTCCTGGGCACATGTCAGTTCGGGCCTGACGAACCGGTATATCTTCTCTCTCGAAGCTAGCGGTTCGGAGCTTTTTGCCGGCACCTGGGGCAGCGGCGTGTTCCGGACATCGGACAGTGGCGAAAATTGGACTTCGGCGAGCACCGGACTAGCAGGCGGTGACATCCGTTCCTTTGCCATTGACGACGAGCATTTCTTTGTCGGCACCGGCGGGGGCGGCGTCTTTCTTTCCACGGACAGCGGCGCTAACTGGGACAACGTCGGACTGATCAACGAGTTTGTTTATTCCATGGCCGCTAGGCCGGACGGAAAGGGCGGTGTCAGCTTTTTCGCGGGAACCATGGGCGATGGGGTTTTTCGCTCTACCGACGAGGGCGCAACGTGGGTTTCCGCCAATTCGGGCATAACCGTGCCACTCATCTGGTCCATGGCTGTTATTCCTAATGGGAAGCAGATGGACATTTTTGCCGGCAGTTGGGGAGGCGGAGTTTTCTTTTCCACAGACGACGGCAACACCTGGACAGCAGGAGGTGTTATCCAAGGTGCACCCCTCATCGCCTCATTCACCTACAACAGTAACTACATTTTCGTCGCTTCCTGGAGCAGCGGTGTATTTCGATCATCCGATCGTGGCCTGAGCTGGACTCCGGTCAATGCGGGAATAACTAACACCTTCGTCAATGCTCTCTGGATTAACGGGAACGATCTATTTGCCGGCACATTAGGCGGAATCTTTCGTTCCACAGACGACGGCGACACCTGGGCGCAGGTTAATACCGGATTAACGAGCAGCAGCGTTTATGCGTTGATCGACAGCGATGCGAATCTGTTTGCAGGTGCTGCGAGCAGCACGCTCGATCCCGGCGGGGTTTACCTTTCAACTGACGCTGGTTCAAACTGGATGTCTGTTAGTCCAGGTTTAGCTAACACCAATATTCGCTGTTTCACCATTAAGGATACGAATCTCTTTACCGGCACTTATGGCGGTGGCCTCTGGCAGCGACCTTTGTCCGAGATAATTCCTAATCCAACTCCAACCCCCACTCCGACAGCCTCACCGACCCCGACACCTACAGGTACACCGACGCCCAGTGTCACGCCAACAGCGACACCTACTCCAACGCCCAGTGTAACTCCGAGTCCAACCCCGACTCCGACATCTACGCCTACACCGACGCCGACTCCAACCGCCTCGGCAACGCCTACACCAAGAGCAATCCCGACCCCGAGATCTCGGCCCACTCCACGGCCGCGCCCGACCCCGCCATTATAGCTCCGTCAATAGAGACATCTACAACAATGAGCAGCAAAGCTGCTGATAGCACCATGAAAACAAAACACACGAGATCTGCCTTTTCTAATCTTTACATCTTAACTGGTTTGGTCGCCGTCGGCACCGTTATGGTAGTGTTCGCCGGGTATGCCGATGAACGAAGCCGCACTAATGAGGCCTCAAGACAACGGGTACCTACAATTCCACCCCCACATGGAAGCGTTACGGAAGCGTGGGTCAACCGGATTGATGGCCCCGCTCACGGGAGCGACCATGGACACGATGTTAAAACAGATGCAGCTGGCAACGTTTTGGTTACCGGCTGGATTGAAACTTCAACGGGGAATACCGATTCCTACACTGTAAAGTATTCTCCACAGGGCGATCTTCTTTGGGAAAATACCTACGCCGGGTCCGCTACCGGCACAGATTACGGTTACGCGCTCACTCTTGACCCGAGTGGCAACGTCTATGTTGCGGGCTTCGGCAACGGTACTAATCCCGCGACGTTCGATATCTTCGTTTTGAAATATGACGCGGACGGAAACTCTGTGTGGACGCAACGCTGGACCAGCCCGATCACCAACTATAGCGCTTATGCGTATTCCATCGCTGTGGACAATCAAGGCAACGTTTTTACCACAGGCTTTGAGAGCGACGGGTTTACCGACGGTGAATTCATCACTCTGAAATTTAATTCGTCCGGCGTCTTGCAATGGGCGACGCCCTACAACGGCTCAACCAGCTCCATCGATTATGCGAACCACATTGTCGTTGATAGCGACGGGAATTCCTACATCACCGGTTGGAGCGGCGGCGCAAACAACTTGCACGATATGACTACGATCAAATACGACGCGGATGGAAACGAGCTGTGGGTCAAGCGATACAACGGCAGCGCGGACGACAATGATTACGCTTACTGGCTCGCGCTCGATGGTTCAGGCAACGTTTATGTTGCCGGTCAAAGCGTGGAAACCGGTTCTGACAATGATATCACCACGATCAAATACGCTCCGAATGGAGATGAGATTTGGGTTCGGCATTACGATGGCCCGGCCCATGGTTATGACGCAGGCCAAGCCATTGCTGTCGATGCCGATGGCAACGCCTACGTCACAGGTAATCACACTCTAGCAACAGGGCTTGAGTGCGTTACTCTTAAGTATTCAGCGGCAGGCGATCTTTTATGGACCGCTTCATTTAACGGTCCTGACGCGAGCGGCGGCGTGTTCATATCCATTGCATTAGACGACACCGCAAGCGCATACGTTACGGGCTTCGTCTTCAGCGGCGGTGCTGGTGACTCTGCCACAGTAAAATACGATACGAATGGGATCGAACAGTGGGCGCAGCTGTACGATGGGCCTGGGCACAGCTCTGACGGCGCCTATGCCCTCGCCGTCGATAATAACCACAACGTTGCAATTGCGGGCTACAGCACCGGCAATGGGACGGATTATGACTATACAACAATTAAATACTCTGAATCTGCCACCCCCACACCTACTCCCACAGTAACACCGTCGGTACCGCCTACAGCCACGCCCACGCCTACACCGACAGCCACACCTACACTAACTCCGACGCCCTCACCTACGCCTACTCCAACTTCGACACCTAGACCTAGACCATCCCCGCGGCCTCGGCCGACTCCGCCACCTCGCCCAACCCCTCCAGTGCCTTAAAAAGCACTGAAGCCGGTGGTCATCTAAGCTAGCGCAATCATTTAGAACAACTAACCCAATGATCATCAAATCAATGAACTCCCTTGCGAAACAGCGCACTAAGTTAGCCTATATCTTCTGTCCGTTCTTTCAACATGGTTTCCTCGCGAAATCAGCTGCCCTCATCGTCGCACTCTTATTAACTCTTCCAGCTATCGGTTTCGGCCAAACAATTTGGACGGATGGTACTGGCGATTGGTTTCTCAGCACTAACTGGTCCGCGGGTGTTCCGAACTCCAGCATACAAGCCCAGGTCAACAACAGTGGCACGGCTCAGATTACCACAGGCGGTGCCGCCGCAGCATCAATCCTTCTGGGTTGGAATGACGTTTCCGAGCTCGGGAATTTGAGTATTTCCGGAGCAGGCAGGCTTACCGTGCAACAGGATCTCGCCGTCGGTGGTCTTGGCAATGCAACGCTCAGCATCACCAATGGCGCGCAGGTCTCTGATTTCAGCGGCGAAGTCGGCTACACGATCACTTCCCACCCTGGTGTCAGCGGCAATGTCACAGTCGATGGAGCTGGCTCGAGTTGGACTCATGCGAGCGACCTTCACGTCGGCTATGGGACTGGCACGTTGACCATTTCCAACGGCGCGACGGTCTCAAGCGTTTTCGGGCATCTTGCTACGTTTGGTGAGTTCCCTGGTCGCTCGCACGGAACTGTGACAGTTACTGGGCAAGGTTCCGCATGGACCAATAGCTTTGATCTTTGGGTTGGCGAGAACGGCGCTGGCATCCTCAACATCTCGAATGGTGGCTCGATCAGCAACGGCACAGGACAGATCGGCTACAACTTCGGAGCGGACGGGACCGCAACGATTGATGGCTCGGGATCAACGTGGACTGACAATGGGCTTTTCTACGTCGGGGGCGAGCAGGGCGGCAACGGTATTCTCAACGTCACCAATGGTGGCCACGTGAATTCCAATGGTTCTTTCGCTTATATCGGTTACGGAGCTGCCTCGCAAAGCAGTGCAACTATCGATGGCACCGGGTCGCTCTGGAGCAATTTCCACGGTCTCTACGTTGGCTTCAATGGCCACGGCACACTCACCATCACCAATGGCGGTCATATGACCAATGGTACATTCGCTAACGTCGGCTTTAGCGTTGGGGCAAACGGCACAGTTACCGTATCTGGCGCTGATTCCAATTTCGCCACTGGGGGCGCGTTATCCATCGGCGGTAACGCTGGCGGGGGCGGTGGCACGGGCCTGTTACACCTCGATGCTGGCGCAACCGTTAGCGCCGCTAGTCTCAACGTGTGGGAGCCAGGCACTTTGACAGGTACCGGATCCATCACGAACAGCACAACAACGACAATTCAAGGCACTCTCGCACCTCAACAAACGATCTCGATTGCGGGCAATGTTACGTTCGGGACTACTGCCAGCACAGTGATCAGTGTAACACCAGCAGGCGGCGGTAACGTCGCCGTTCAAGGCGCCGTGGCGCTCAGTGGGCAGTTGGGAGCGACCCTTTCAGGAGGCCCCTTTACCCCGGGCGCCCAATATACTCTCCTGCAGGCGGGAGGTGGTCTTGGTGGCACAACCTTCGCCAGCGTCAACATCGATTATCCGCAGGGTCAGGGCTTCACTCCCCAGATCAACTATGACGCCGATCATGCCTACCTGTACCTGGCGCCAGACGGCACGCCGACGCCTAGTCCTACCCCGACCCCAACAGCGACACCAACATGGGTTTGGCAAAATCCACTGCCGCAGGGAAATCGCCTCGCAAGCGTCTCCTTTATCGATGCAAACATTGGAACGGCGGTTGGCGAAGTCGGGCGAAGTCGGCATTATCCTAAGAACAACCGACGGAGGCGCCACCTGGATCAGTCAAATAAGCGGGACGATCGTTAACCTGATGGGCGTTTCCTTCACAGAAGCCAACACAGGAACTGCGGTCGGCTCGTCTATCTTCGGAAATGACGGCATCATTCTTAGAACGACCGATGGAGGATCGACCTGGCTTACACAAGTAAGCGGACTTGCCAATGGTCTTAACGCCGTCTCCTTTGTTGATTCGAACACGGGAACTGCGGTTGGCAATGGCGGCACAGTCCTCAGAACAACTGATGGAGGTAACAATTGGTTCAGTCAGACAAGCGGAACACCCAACCAACTCAATGCTGTTGTCTTTACTGATGAGGATCACGGAACGGCTGTTGGCTCAACTGGTCAAATTATTAGAACCACAGACGGAGGCACCACATGGTTCAGCCAGACTAGCAACACAAACCTCATCCTCAACAGTGTCTTCTTCTTCGATACGAACACCGGCATTATCGTTGGCAACAGTTCGAAGGTTCTGAGAACTACAGACGGAGGCACTACCTGGATTGGTCAGTTCATTACGCCTACCATCGATCTTCTTGGCCTTTCGTTTTCCGACGCTAGCAATGGCATCATTGTTGGGAAAGGTGGCTGGACATGGAGGACGACCGACGGCGGCGTTACGTGGTCTTCACAGAACAGCGGCACGACCAAGTGGCTCTATGGCGTTTCCATGACTAATTCCAATACGGCGACCAGCGTCGGTGAAAGCGGCACAATCCTGAAAACGACCGACGGAGGAAACAATTGGGTAAATCAGCAGCATGGCCCGACGGACATCCTTAACAGCACCTTCTTTACTGACGCCGTTACCGGGACGGCGGTTGGCGCTAATGGAACTATCCTTACAGCGACGAACGGGGGAACCAACTGGGTGAGCCAGAGCAGCGGAACGACGAATACACTGCGGTCAGTCTTTTTCACGAGTGCAAACACCGGCACGGCAGTCGGAGCCGGCGGCACGATTCTCAGCACAATCGACGGAGGAAATACCTGGATTCCTCGGAGCAGTGGAACGACAGCTGAGTTCCGTGGAGTCGCTTTTGCTGACGCGAACACTGGGATTGTCGTTGGTCAGAATGGATTCATGCGCAAGACAACCGATGGAGGAAACACATGGTTCGATCTGCCTAACGCTTCAAGCTCGCTCAACGGAGTCTGTTTCGCCGAGGCAAACACGGGATTCGCCGTTGGCGTAAACGGGCTGGTCATCAAGACAACCGATGCCGGAAACACCTGGATTAGCCAGACAAGCGGCACAACAAGCACATTAAACGCAGTGTTCTTCTCCAACGCAAACACTGGAACTGTGGTCGGCGGCGTCATCAGCGGTGAGATACGCAGGACCACCGACGGAGGCACCACTTGGTTTAGTCAGACCAGTGGCACAAACAACGTCCTGAATGGCGTCTTCTTCGTCGATGCAAGTAACGGCACAGCGGTCGGCAGCGCCGGCACGATTCTCCGAACTGCTGACGGAGGAAATGGTTGGCTTCCCGAGACCAGCGGGACATCGAATGCGTTGATCAGTGTGTTCTTTACCGATGCAGAGACCGGGACAGTAGTAGGCACTGGTGGCACGATTCTCAGAAGGACTGCTTCAAATCCGTCACCCACACCTACACCTACTCCCACACCAACGCCTACCGCTACCGCAACCACAACTCCAACACCCACCCCCACACCCACAGCCACGCCAACGGTGACGCCTACTGCAACTCCGACGGCGACACCAACGCCCACACCGACTGCGACTCCAACCCCGACAGCGACGGCAACACCGACCGTAACGCCGACACCCACCCCAACGGTCACCCCGACACCGACCCCGACTGCTATTCCGACATCAACTCCAAGCACAACACCCACACCTCGGCCGGCCTCACCCAACACCAAGACGTCATCCGACCCCGCCGCCTCGCCCCACACCGCACCCGCGGCCGCGCGGCTAAATGTTCGTGACCAGCAACTGACGACCTCTAACTCCTGAATAGAGAATGAAAAGCCATACAACTCAGCTAATGGCCAAGTATTTTTTAGGAGGAGGCCTTCTCGGTGTGCTCCTTCTTGTCATTGGTGTGATTCCGCACACTTTTGCCGGGGCAAGCAATGCCAAGAAATCCGCGGGCCAACGCCCTAGCTTTCATGCCTTGGAGCCGTTGGACTGGCCGGAACAAAAGGTGACTGCGAATGACGGCGCGGCGAACGACAGCCTTGGCTGGTCGATCGCGGTTGACGGTGACACCGCGCTGATCGGTGCGCCAAACGCGACCGTTAACGGGCACTCCTCGCAAGGCGCAGCCTATGTCTTTACTTACACCACCGGCAGTTGGACCGAAACAGCCAAGCTCACAGCTAGTGATGGAGCGAGCTTCGACACGTTCGGTTACTCGGTAGCACTCTCCGGCGATACAGCCATCGTCGGCGCATGGCATGCAGCCATTAATGGCAATCCTCTTCAGGGTGCGGCCTATGTTTTCAAGCGTGTAAATGGCACCTGGACCGAGACGGCAAAGCTCACGGCGGACGATGGAGTCGCCTATGACGACTTTGGCTTTTCGGTAGCGGTCTCCGGTGTTACCGCTTTCGTCTGTACGCCGTATCCCGGAGATTCGCGTGGCGCGATCTACGTGTTTGTCGAAGAAGGTGGTTCCTGGAGTCAGGCGCAGAAGCTGAGCGCCAACGATGGAAACGTCGGAGACAATCTCGGCTGGTCGGTCGCGCTCGACGGCACAACGGCCCTCGTTGGCGCACCCTTTGCCACCGTGGGCACCTCGTACCAACAAGGTGCTGCCTACGTATTCACCGAGTCGGATGGAACGTGGAGTGAAGGGCAGAAACTTACGGCAAGCGACGGGGCCGCGAGCGAGTATTTTGGATTCTCGGTCTCTCTTAACGGAGCGAATGTTCTAGTCGGTGCTCCATATGCGGCTGTGGAGGGTAGCAGCACTGGCGCAGCCTACATGTTCAACGACTCTGGTGGCAACTGGAGCGAGGTACAGAAGCTTGCGGCAACCGACGGAGCAAACGGTGATCAGTTTGCCTATAAGGTGTCACTTAATGGACTTGCCGCGCTCGTTGGAGCCCCGTTTGCCGCGATTGGCGCTAATACGGAGCAGGGCGCTGCGTACGCGTTTAGCTTTGGAGGTGATGCTTGGAGCGAGATTCAAAAGCTCACCGCGAGTGACGGCGTGACATATGAAAATGTAGGCTTCTCCGTTTCAACCTCCAGCATCGCCGCCGCCATCGGCGTGCCGAACGCAAGCATTGGCGGCCACGCTTACCAAGGCGCGGCATACTTTTATCAGCAACCTTCGACACCTAGTCCGACTCCCATAGCTACAGCAACACCAACAGGCAGCGCGACTCCTACTCCAACGGCTACGACCACTCCAACGCCAACGTCTACACCTAGTTCAACTCCAACGCCTACATCGACTGCAACACCGACCCCGACAGCAACTCCTACTTCCACGCCTACGCCGGTGGGCGGGACTTGGACGGTCACTGGCAGTCTCAACACAGCCCGCACGGATCATACGGCAACCTTGTTGCCCAACGGCAAGGTGCTCGTTGCTGGCGGCGAGGACGCCAATTTTAATGTTGTGGCGAGCGCGGAACTGTACGATCCTGCAAGCGGAAACTGGACTGCTACCGGCAGTCTCAATTCTGTGCGTCGTAATCATACCGCGACGTTACTGCCCAACGGCAAGGTGCTCGTCGCTGGGGGAGTTGGCGACAGCGGCAACGTTCTCACGGATGCGGAACTCTATGATCCGTCAAGTGAGACTTGGACTGCCACTGGTAGTCTCAACAGCGAACGCTATGTGCACACGGCAACGTTGTTGCCCGACGGCAAGGTGCTTGTTGCGGGCGGACTTGATAACATTGGCTTTTCGTCGAGCGCAGAACTGTATGATCCGGCGAACGGCAGTTGGAGTGTCACCGGCAGTCTTAGCACCGCGCGCAGTGATCACACAGCAACATTGCTTTCGAGCGGCAAGGTGCTTGTTGCGGCGGGATTTGATAGCAATTTCAACACTCTTGTGAGCGCAGAACTGTACGACCCGGCGAGCGGGAACTGGACTGCCACCGGCAGCCTCAACACCGCACGCTCTCAGCATACGGCGACCTTGCTACCCAATGGGATGGTGCTTGTTGCAGGGGGATTTGATGGCGGCGCTCTGGCGAGCGCGGAACTGTACGATCAAGGGAGTGGGAGTTGGACTGCCACTGGCAGTCTCAACACTGCGCGCTATCTGCATACCGCGACGTTGCTGTCGAGCGACAAGGTGCTTGTTGCGGGAGGACTTGATAACAACATTAGTGCTTCCGAGAGCGCGGAACTGTACAACCAGGGAAGTGGGAGCTGGATTGCCACGGGCAATCTCAACACTGGCCGTTACTGGCACACGGCGGCATTGCTACCCAACGGGAAGGCGCTCGTTGCAGGGGGATTTGACGCCACCGTCAATGTTCTCGCGAGCGCAGAACTGTACGAGGCTGCTTCTACGCCAACTCCAACCCCAACGCCTACACCTACACCCACCGCGACTCCTACAGCTACACCGACGCCGACGGCAACCGTCACACCAACAGCGACACCAACCCCGACACCAACGCCAACCGCCACTCCGAGACCTACACCCACACCGAGGTCTCGTCCGACGCCACCGCCTCGCCCAACACCGCCCCGGACCTAAACCGTTAATCTCCCAGTGATAAGTGATCCGCCACAACTGATTGGTTGTAGCCCCGCTCGGCGTATTCACGATGCCGGTAACGCGTTAAGTGGTTCTCCTAACTATTCGTTCCACGTTGCGGAACTTAACGTCGGCCCGCGGGCATTTCGATTTCTTGAAGAATCCGCAATCGCTCCAGTCTGGACTTGCGAGTCTTCGAGATCTGGCAATTTGCTTTCCCCGCTTTTGTCGCTAGCAATAATGGCGCGCTACACGCGTCAGGCGGGGCTGGGAGCTTAATCGGAGGTAACGTATGTCTAAAATTGGGTCGATTCACCTTGCGTTCTTGCTCGTTTTCACCCCAGGCGTAAACGTTTTTGGGCAATGGTCCCCTGTTAATTCGGGGACGACCAGCACTCTGAACGGCGCTGTTCTCCTTGATTCTGGAACAGGTTTCGTTGTGGGAGATACGGGCACGATTCTGAAAAGCACCGACGCCGGAGCGACTTGGTCGCCGCTTACATCGGGGACAAGCACGACGTTGCATGGCATTTATTTTCTTGATCCCAGTGACGGAGTTGCTGTCGGCGATGGGGGCACAATTCTTCGCACGACTGATGGAGGAGGGGCCTGGCAAAGCGTTATCAGCGGCGTGGGAGATAGTCTTAGATCAGTCTCGTTTAACGGGGTAAACGGAATTTGCGGAGGCGACTCGCAAGATATTCTTTACTCCACTGACTCAGGGGAATCGTGGCAGATCGGTCAAAGTGGATTCTTTGGCGGCGGATTCCCGGGCGCTCAGATGCTGAGCGCGACCACAGGATTTGTCGCGGGACAGAATTCGATTTTTCAAGCGTTGGTTGGCACTACCACCGATGGCGGCGCCAGTTGGGCTTTTCAACCCTTTTACTTCGACGGCAACGAGGGTGGCGCTAATGATGTGTTTTTCCTCGATCAAAACACCGGTCTCGTCTCAGGAAGCGTTTTTGACGGAAGGGGCGCAATTGCAAGAACCACCGACGCCGGGATGAATTGGTCAACGTTATTCTTCGATCAGTCGATAGAAGGCGTTGCTTTCCCAATGGCGGCCAGCGGGTTTGCCGTCGGTGCGGGTGGCCGAATCCTGCACACCAGCGATACCGGAATTACCTGGACTGATCAAACAAGCGGAAGCTCTGCAAACCTCCATGATATCTCGTTTGCCAGCGACGCATTGAGAGGCATCGCAGTCGGCGATGGCGGCGTTATTCTTCTGACAACAAATGGCGGCGAACCATCGCCAACTCCTAGTCCGACACCCACGGCCACGCCAACTCCCACACCAACTGTAACACCGACTCCAAGGCCTACGCCGACACCAAGATCTCGTCCGACCCCGAGACCTCGCCCGACTCCTCCCAGGCTGGCCCGCTAACACGTCATCAACCGCAATCTAACCGATGAAACACAGATCCAATTCTCAATTCGCCTTTTCTAACCGCCGTCTTTTAATCGGCCTGTTTTTTATGTTACTAAGCGCCTCTCTTGCGCTCGTTGGCTTAGGTGCCATCTCGAAAGGGACTGGCGACATAAAGGAATCAACGAGTTCTCCGCAAACAGCGGCGGCTACCGCAAACGCCCAGCCACACTCAAAAAGCGTGACGCCCAGGGACAACCCGCACCGCTACCTGGACGAAAAGGGAAATCGCGCCACCGGCATCAAACCCGGGTCTACCGTGGGTGCGAAACATCGTGGCGAAAGGCCGATTGGCGACGGCGCTTGGGCTTCACTTGGTCCGCCGGGTGGCGACGTGTTCGATGTCGCAGCCTCGACCGTGGATGCCAACATTGTGCTGGCTGGCCTCGCGCCCGGTGGCAGCTTCGGCGGTACGCTTTACCGTTCTAGCGACGGAGGTAACACGTGGTCGGAGGTGCCAGCTCTGGACGGCACCAGCGTCTTCGATATCGAGTTCGCACCCGCACCCGACGGCACCACGTACCTGGGCACTCAGGACAGTGTCCGGAAAAGCACTGACAGCGGTCTAAGCTGGGTAACGCTGAATCTTGGAATTGGCGCTAACGATCAAGTGTTCGATGTTGCACTCGACCCATCCGATTCCTTGATTATCTGGGCTGGGATAGCCGATGCGAGTGGCGCGCAACCGGTCAACGTCATGCGCTCGACCGATGGCGGCGGGACATGGACGGATCGCACCCCACCGCATGCCCCGATGTCGGGCAGAGGTATCGCGGTTGATCCTAACGATTCAAACACGGTAGTTGCCGTTTTCGGCGGCGACTTTGGAGGCGGCGAGGCATGGGTTACCACGGATGGGGGGGATTCATGGATGGATCGTTCGGCAGGTCTTCCGGGCAATCCTTTGAACGCGGTAGTTTATGATGGCACACGTCTGCTCGTTGGCGGCGGGATGTTATTCGGTTCGCAGTTCGTGGGCCTGTACGAGTCACCTGATTTAGGTGTTACCTGGACTCCGCTGCATGATGGAACCTGGCCAATCCTGGTAGTCGAAGATATCGCAGTCGATCCCAGTGACGCTGCGAAGATTTTTGTGGCTATAGATGGCGGCGGGGTCAACCGAACCACGGACGGCGGCGCTACCTGGCAGGTCGGCATCGGGGGTAGTCAGGCGCTGGCTGGGCGCTCGCTTCGCTTTCGGCCTGGGAACTCGCAAGAGCTGTTCCTCGGCACGAGTTCGCTCGCAGTCTTTCATTCCACAAACGGTGGCGACACCTTTGTCCAGTCCTCGGAAGGTATTTCTGAACTAGATCTCTTCGCGATTGACGCTAATCCACTCAATCCGGCTGAGATCGCAGTCGCATTCCAAGGTCAAAACAACGGCGGCGTGCTTTCTTCTACCGACGCCGGCACAACCTGGCTGCTCGAATCGGCACCGCCAACACGGTATAGCGCCGTGGGCTTCGCTCCCGAAGGTACACTCTATGCCATTTCCAGCGGGCCATCGAGTGTAGCTCAGGAAGGTCTGTACCGCCGCGAGAACAACGGAAGCTGGACTCCACTTGGTCCGGACCAGGGTCCTTTGTATGAATCCGATCTCAACACGATGCGCTTCAGTCTCAACAATCCGAATCTGATCCTGCTAGGCGGCTCGGACTTTGGGGTAGCAGGATTCGAAGGTACGATCTGGCGCAGCACTGACGCCGGAGGGAGCTGGACGAAGGTTTATGAGGTCGGCGATTTCCACAGGATAACTGACATTGAAATTATCGAGGACGGCACAGATCAGAACATGGTCGCGGCTTGGAACAGCGAATCGGGTGATAACATAGGCGGCGCGCTGCGCTCGACCGACAACGGCGCGTCCTGGTTTGACTCTTCCAGCGGCCTGCCAGCGTTCTTCCGAGGTCCGCGATTGTGCGCCTCACCGAGTGATCCACAGACCCTTTTTATATCCGCCTGGCTCAGCTTCCAGTCCGGCGGTCTCTTCCGCACGACCGATGGCGGCGTGAACTGGACTTCCACAGGCTGGACAGGAAACCAGACCGTCGGAGACGTTGCCTGTCATCCGATTGATAATCAGACGCTCTTTGTCACGCAATTGAGCGGCGGAGATGCCGTGCTGCGCTCGCAGGACGGCGGAGCCACGTTCGCACCCTTCGCTAACGGTCTTGAGAATGCGGTCGCTCCTCGTGAACTGGCGTTTGCCGGCAATTCGCGGCTGCTACTAGCTAGCGCCAAAGGGAGCTATGGCACGGATCTGACAACAGCGACACCGACCCCTACACCAACGGCAACGCCCAGTTCCACCCCTACGCCGACAGCAACACCTAGTTCCACTCCTACGCCGACGGTGACCCCGACGCCAAGGCCTATTCCAACCCCAAGACCTCGTCCGACGCCGCCGCCTCGCCCGACACCACCGGGCTAAGGGCTTGGCTCGATAAATATCAAAGTCGTGAAATCGCTGAAACGTTTACAAGGGTGATCAACTATGAATAAAAGGCCGCTTACTACTACTATCGTGACGCATCTTCTTCGAGGCGCGTTTTTCGTCGCTCTACTTGTTATCGGCATCAATATGACACGGTTCGCGCAGGCGCAGCCGCAGAGTAACAAGAGGCTGCAGATCAACTCCGAGACGTCACGCAACGGCGTTCGCGGCCCCGCCGGCGCAAAGACCCTCGTAAGAGTTCACGATACTGCGGAACGTACGCAGATTGCGTCGCCACTGCAAAATAGCAGCGTTACCAGTCCTGGCGCTCCATCGGGCACTATTTGTGGCGTGGAGTCCCGTGCGGCGCACGGCCAGGTCGCCCCTAACACTAATGGTGGGACGTTGAATCCAGTGGCTTTCATCAATCCTACCACCGTTAATGCATCCGGGCGCGTCGCATTTAACTCGCAGGTCGATGGCTCAGACCGTAACCAGGGCGTGTTCGTCGCTGATTCGGACGGTACAATCACCGCAATCGCTATTGGCTGTGGCGGGCTAGGCGGTGGCGGCGATACAACTTCAGATTGCGGTGATGCTTCACCGATAGGTGGACATTTCGGTGGCTTCTTTTTCGGCACCGTTTTCACACCTGACATTAATGATGCAGGCGACGTACTCTTCTTCTGCGATGTCAATGGCGGCGATTCACGACGAGCACTGTTCCTTTATCAGGCTGCTTCCGGGCAGATTGTCAAGGTAGCCGCCGTTGGTGATCCTTCGCCGATCGGAGGCACATTCGGGGCGGTTGGTCCAGGCTCCATCAACAGCAACGGAAAGGTCGTGTTCCTTGCATCGCCTGTCGGTGACACGATCAACAGCAACCTATTCATGTGGGACAACGGCGTGGTCACTAAGATAGCTGCCCTCGGCGATCCCGCGCCGGGAGGCGGAACGTTTTCCGGCCTTGGCACTGAGAGCTTCGGGTTCCAGGACGGAACGTCTATCCCCGTTGGTCCGGTACCTGATATCAATGATTCGGATCAGATTGCCTTCCGCGCGATCGTGAGCGGTGGCATCACCCAGCGTGGCATCATCGTTCGCACCGGCCAGGTCGATGAATGGTACGTCAAGGTCCCCGATCCTACGCCTATTGGTGGGACCTACCTTGATATGCAGGCCGCTGCAATTAACAATGCCGGACAAATTGCTTTCTTTGCTGATTATCATCCCACTCCCGAGACCATCAACTCCGGTTGGTTCGCGGGAGCTCCTGGAAATTGGCGAAAAGTCGTCGTGTTCTTCGATCCTATCGATGGCGGGCAATGCCTCGGCCTGGCATTCTCCCGTAATCCAATGCAGACAATCGACGCGGCAGGGAATGTCGTGTTCTGGGCTAATCTTGATAGCAACGGTACATCCGACCGCCTTGTGCTTGGGTTGACTGACGGCAATCTGCTGATCGCCGCGCGCCGTGGTGATCCCACGCCCATCGGCGGCACTTTTGGGTCAATGGACGCCTGGCCTGCAATAAACGGCAACATCGGCACGCTCAACGTCGCGACGCCTGGCGCCCAAAACGGCGCGCTCAGCGCGCACATGGCTTTCAATCACTGCCCGAGCGGAACCCCTACACCGACCCCAACAGCAACACCTACAGCTACGCCGACCACAACACCTACGGCTACGCCTAGCACAACGCCGACACCGACGGCGACGCCAACTCCCAGCCCGACTGCGACGCCAAGCGTTACACCGAGGCCAAATCCAACACCTCGACCCATCCCAACACCAAGACCGCGTCCTACTCCGCCGGGCTAAAGTGCAAGCCGATCAACAATTCTTAACAACAGCCATGATTTTTGCCCGCCTGAAACTGCCTTTGTTTATTTGGAGTCTTAGCGGGGCCTGCGGGCTGACACCTACCATCCATGCTGGACACACTGTAAGTCCTATAACAGCCAACATATCGAACAAGATGGGGGCTGGTTTATCATCTGGAGAGTGGGTGTGGCAAAATCCACTACCACAAGGTAACACGCTACAGGATTTCTCATTTATAGATACCAATAATGGCTTTGCAGTTGGAGCTAGCGGGACAATCCTCAGAACAACAAACGGAGGAAACAATTGGAATATCCTTGCAAGCGGCACGAACGACGATCTTTATAGCGTTGCTTTTACGGATCCAAATACGGGAACTGTTGTAGGTAATTTTGGAGCCATTCTAAGAACAACAGACGCAGGAAATCATTGGACGATTCAGAGAGACGGAATGACCGACGTCCTATTTGGCGTTTCTTTTACAGACGCGAATAACGGTACTGCCGTAGGTTCAGATGGCTTAATTCTAAGAACCACAGACGGCGGCGCAAACTGGACTAATCAAGCAAGCGGAACAACCAGCTTTTTTAATGACGTGTCCTTCACTGACACAGACAATGGCACTGCGGTTGGCGACAATGGTACAATTCTCAGAACCACAAATGGGGGAACCAACTGGGTTAGTCAAACAAGCGACACAATAAATAACCTTAACGGAGTTTCTTTCACGGATGTCAATACGGGTACTATTGTTGGATCTAACAGCACCATTCTCAGGACGACGGATGGTGGGAGCCATTGGTTCAGTCAGACCAGTCCAATCCCCTCTGATCTTCACGACGTTTCTTTCACAGATTCAAATACCGGGACGGCTATTGGCCCTGTCGGTTTGATCCTTAGAACAACAGATGGAGGGAATAATTGGATCAATCAGACAAGCGGAAGTTTACAAATACTTTACGGGGTCTCTTTTGTAGACGCTAACAATGGTATCATAGTGGGCTTTGCTGGAGAAATTCTGACAACTACTGATGGGGGGTCTAACTGGACAACCCAAACACGTGGTACAACTCAGACACTTTACGGAGTGACATTCACTGATCTAAATACAGGTACTGCTGTCGGGGCCTCCGGAACGATTCTCAGAACGACAGACGGAGGAAATACCTGGCTTGGCCAAACAAGCGGAACATTTAATCAACTTAACGAGGTTGTTTTTACTGATGCGAGTGCAGGAACTGCCGTTGGTGAAGGAGGCATCATTCTTAGAACAACCGACGGAGGAAATGGGTGGAATAGCCAGATAAGCGGAACTACTAATCTGCTGTTTGGAGTTTCTTTTGCGAACGCCAATACGGGGGCTGCCGTTGGCGCAGAAGGTACTATCCTCAAGACGACAAATGGCGGTAATAATTGGGACACGCAAATAAGCGGCACGACAAATTTCCTCTTTGGCGTTTCGTTCAGCGATGCCAATACCGGGACCGCCGTTGGCGCGGGCGGAACAATTCTAAGAACAACTAACGGAGGAACCAGCTGGGATACGCAAACCAGTGGAACTACAGTTCCTCTTCACGGAGTCACGTTTCAAAGTGCTAACATCGGCACAGCGGTTGGGAATAGCGGTACTATCCTCAAAACCACCGATGGCGGCAGCCATTGGATGGCTCAAAATAGCGCAACAACTGACCACCTCTGGGACGTTTCCTTTTCTGACGCAAATAATGGAACCGCCGTTGGTGAAGGAGGCACAATCGTCAGGACAACAGATGGAGGAAGTAACTGGGTTGGAGAAGTCAGCGGTACATTCAATATTTTGTATGATGTGTCTTTTACCGATGCTAACACGGGTACTGTCGTTGGCGATATCGGCACGGTTCTCAGAAGGACAGCGTCTGGGCCAACTCCAACGCCGACGCCGACCGCAACGCCCTCTGCTACGCCTCGAGTAACCCCTCGGCCGCGACCTACCCCAAGACCAAGGCCCATTCCGCCGGGCTAAGACACAAGCTGACCGACAGATATTCACGGCAAGTCTGCCAAGGTTATGAAGATTACGAATCTGGGAATCCCTTTGTTATTGTTGAGCCTTGCAGGTGTTTGCGGCGCGTGGATGGCTACCCAGACTGGGTATGCTCGAAGCGGCGCCGCAACCAGCGTGTCGAACCACGTTGGTGCCGACGCCAGCTCATCAGGCCTGCCGCGCCGTAGCGCTGCGGAGTCGGGCGCACATTGGGTCTGGCAAAATCCTCTTCCTCAGGGGAACACTCTCTACGGCGTGTCCTTCACCGACGCCAACACGGGGACTGCCACTGGCAACAACGGAACCATCATCCGGACAACCGACGGTGGTAACAGCTGGGCTATTCAATCCAGTGGCACGACAAATACGTTGTATGGAATTTCGTTCAGTGACATCAATCACGGGACAGCCGTTGGTGCTTCTGGAACCGTCGTCAGGACCACCGATGGCGGTAACACCTGGTCCAGTCAAACCAGCGGAACGCCCAATGGCCTCCTGGCCGTTTCATTTACCGATGCTAACACGGGAACTGCAGTCGGCGAGAACGGAGCAATCGTCAGGACTACAGACGGAGGAAATACCTGGGCTAGCCAAACGAGTGGAACAACCAATAATCTCAACGCCGTTTCATTTACCGATGCAAATAATGGAACGACTGTAAGCTGGTATGGGATAATCCTCAGAACAACAGATGGCGGCGCTACCTGGCTTAGTCAGGAGAGCGGGACCGAGAGTTTTCTCTATGGCGTCTCATTCACGGACGCAACTAATGGAACAGCCGTTGGCGAGGGAGGCACAATTCTCAGAACAACAGACGGCGGGGCTAACTGGGTTGCGCGGACGAGCGGGACCACCAGTTTCCTTTGGGGCGTTTCTTTTACTGACGCAGACAACGGAACAGCCGTGGGTAGCGATGGGACCATCGTGCGAACCACCAACGGTGGCAACACCTGGGTTAGCCAGACCAGCGGAACGACCAGCACGCTTCTAGGAGTTTCCTTTGCCGATGCGAATGACGGGACGATTGTCGGTGAGTTCGGCACAATCCTGAGAACAACCGATGGAGGGAACAGTTGGGTTAGTCAGTCAAGCACAGCGACGACGCGTTCGCTGGAGGACGTTTCCTTTACCGATGCAAACACTGGAACGGCCGTGGGTGATGACGGAACCATCCTTCGAACGACAAACGGGGGAAACACATGGGTCAACCAGACAAGCGGAACGACCAACACGCTTCTAGGAGTTTCCTTTACGGATGCGAATAACGGGACGGCTGTGGGTGAGTCTGGCACAATCCTGAGAACAACCGATGGAGGGAACAACTGGATCCCGCAGGCAAGCGGAACAGTCGATGATCTCTGGGGCGTCTCTTTTACCGATGCAAATAATGGAACAGCTGTTGGATTTGATTTTAACACTGTTACAGGGCTAATTTTGAGAACAACAGATGGCGGAAGCACTTGGACAAGCCAATCAAGCGGGGCTTTCAGTCCTCTTGTGGGGGTTTCCTTTACGGATGCTAATACCGGAACAGTTGTGGGCGGGGCTGGTATAATTCTCAGAACAACAGATGGCGGAAACAACTGGGTCCCGCAGACAAGCGGAACAGAGTCTGATCTCTTACGGGTCTCCTTTGTCGACGCGAATAATGGGACGGCCGTCGGTCAATTTGGGACGATCCTTAGAACTACAGATGGCGGGAGTCATTGGGTGCCGCAGCAAAGTGGAACAACCGAGTTGCTCGCCGGGGTTTCTTTTACCGATGCAGACCACGGAATCGCCGTCGGCGTCCTTGGAACCATCGTCAGGACAACCGATGGAGGTAACACCTGGGTAAATGAGACGAGCGGAACAGGCTATGATCTTTCGAGAATTTCCTTAAGCACGGCTGTGGGTTACGGTGGCACGATCCTGAGGAGAGAATTACCTGCGAGGCCGACTCCAAGCCCGAGGCCGGTCCCAACACCAAGGCCGCGCCCTACTCCACTGCGTTGAACACGTGGTTTGCTGGGATATGACGCCCTGGGGTAAGGCGGAGCTAACCTGGTAACTTCTAGGAAATGATTAGAACCTGTTTCATAAAATCGGAACGGCCTGAGGCAGGCCGTCTCCACTATTCCCTGTCGATGGGTGTCGATGGGGCCGGGCCGCCCTCGGCCCGCAACGAACAGATAAAACTAGTTATGAAATGAATCCGTAAACGAATCCAACACACATTATGAAAATAACAAACACTAGAATCCCTTTAACTATCCTAAGTCTTGCAAGCGTTTGCGGGCTGACGCTGGCCATCCACACCGGACAGGCACGAAGTGGAACAGCAGCAGCTACCGCCTCAAGTAAACCCCCAACTGGCGCACCAAGTTCGCAATGGGTCTGGCAAAACCCTCTTCCGCAGGGAAACAATCTTCGGGGCGCTTCCTTTATAGATGCCAATACCGGTACCGTCGTGGGCGAATACGGGACGATCGTGCGGACTACGGATGGCGGAAGCAGCTGGACAATTCAAGCCAGTGGCACAACACAAACTCTGTGGGCGGTGTCCTTCACAGATGTAAATAGCGGAACGGCTGTCGGCGAAGGTGGCACGATCCTCAGAACGACAGATGGTGGCGACCATTGGGCCAGTCAGCCAAGCGGAACAACTCTTCAGTTTCGGGGAGTTTCATTCACTGACTCAAACAATGGAACGGCTGTCGGCGAAAGTGGCACAATTCTTAGGACTACAGACAGCGGAAATAGCTGGCTCCCTCAGTCAAGCGGTACCTCGAACACGCTTTTCGGAGTTTCCTTTACAAATGCAAACACCGGAACTGCGGTAGGTGGAACCTTTGGAGAAAGCACTATTCTCAGAACGACGGATGGCGGAAATACGTGGGTCCCTCAAACAAATCCAGGAACAGTGTTCCTTTTCGATGTTTCTTTTACAGACGCTAACATTGGAACGGCTGTTGGTGATGGGGGCACAGTTCTCAAAACAACTGATGGCGGTGACAACTGGTCGCCTCAAACAAGCGGGACGACTAAAACTCTTTATGGAGTTTCGTTCACCGATTCGAATAATGGAACGATTTGTGGCTTCGAGTTCGGGGGCACCGGTATAATTCTCAGAACAACGGATGGCGGAAACAACTGGGTTGAACAGACAAATTACTCGCTGCCTCAAGGAGCCAACGCTTTCTACGCCGTATCCTTCACCGATGCGAACACGGGAACGATCGTCGGCGACTCTGGGATCCTTCTTCAAACAACCGATGGAGGCACGCAGTGGAACAGCAGCGATGGAGGCACGCAGTGGAACAGCCAGCCAACTGTCACCTTCAATTTTTTGTACGGCGTTTCGTTTACCGATGCGAACACGGGAACAGCTGTGGGTTATGAAAATCCCGATGGCATGATCTTACGGACAACCGACGGCGGTAACAGCTGGGTACGCCAAAACAGTGGAATAGGCGATCCGTTTGCCGGCCTAAACTTTTTCGGTGTGCATTTCGTCAATTCCAACATTGGAACCCTCGTAGGCCAGGAGGGCATCATCCTGAGGACAACAGACGGCGGCAACAACTGGACGCAACAGACCACCGACACAACTGACTGGCTTTATGCCGTCCATTTCAGCGATGAAAATCACGGCGCGGCTGTCGGCTTCCTCGAGGGAAAAATTCTCAGCACGACCGATGGCGGAGAAAACTGGGTCACTCATGCCAGCCAGGCAACCGGCCTCTTGGGAGTTTATTTTACCGATGCGAATACCGGAACTGTTGTTGGCAATGATGGTGTGATTCTAAGAACGACCGACGGCGGACAAAGCTGGACTCCGCAAACAAGCGGCACTATCAACCAGCTCCGGGCAGTTTGGTTTGCGGACACTAACACAGGCACGGTTGTGGGTGATCAGGGCACCATTCTACGAACGACAGATGGCGGACAAAGCTGGGTTACCCAAACCAGTGGCGTATCCGAGATCCTTTTAGGAGTTTCTTTTACCGATGCTTCCAACGGAACAGCTGTCGGGCAACTAGGCACACTCGTAAGAACAATAGATGGCGGACAGACTTGGACGCGCCAGGAAAGCGGCACGAACCAGGACCTCTATAACGTTTCCTTTACTGAAACAAACACCGGAACCGCAGTAGGAGGTTTTGGCGCTATTCTCAGAACGACTGCTCAGGGTCCTACACCAACTCCAACACCCACGGCAACAGTTAGCCCGACACCAACCGGGACTCCGACAGCTACTCCAACCCCTACTGCTACGCCGAGAGCCACACCGAGGCCGCGCCCAACTCCACGTCCTCGCCCAACTCCGCCGCACTAGGCGTAAAACCTTGGTTTCCAGTGATTGTTGGACAGCGGAAAGACAAAACTTTTCAAACGAACTTTTCGCCCTCAAACCTCAACCGTCTGTGACAGCAGTGAAAACATATGAAAAAATCAATAACAACATTCTTCTCCATCGCGCTGGGTGCGGCTGTTCTCGGCGCGGGCAACGATGGTGGTAAGATAATCGACAGCGGCTCCACAGAGTCGGGTGCAGGTGCGACCAATACGTTCATTGAAACGTACGATGATGGAACGGATGTCGGTCTATGGCATTGCAGTGTGAATGTGCCTCGACTTCTTGAGATCAGTGGCGGAAACCCGGGAGCTTACCTTCAGCAGGGCGGCTTCAGCAGCCACGTACCGACATGGGCGAGCATCTCGCCGCGTTTTCAACCGGGAGTTAACGACACGTACAAGATCGATAGTATCTACACGGGCGATTGGACTAGCCTGGGCGTTACCAGCATAACTGTCGACCTCAACGTCATTCAGGTTGGCACCTGGGCTACCGATCGCGCGGTCACTCTCGAACTGCTGCAGATGGACGAGACTGGCTTTAACGTCAATTATGACGCGACATACACGTTACCTGACCTTCCTGATCCCCCGGTCGGATGGCAGACGTACTCCTTCCCAGTCAATGCCAATTCACCAACAATTCCAGAGGGATGGGTCTTCACGCGCGGTGACGGGACGCCCGGAACCGACGCAGAATGGTCGCCGTTTCTTCATCGTATTGATTTGACCAGCATTGGCTTTTACAAGCCTGGATTTGCTTATCCTGGTCTCGGCACTTGGATACTCGGGATCGATAACGTTGAAATCGACTTTCAGGCAGGGCCAACGCCCACACCTAGTCCCACTCCATCACCTACTGCTACGCCCAGAGTAACACCAAGGCCTCGTCCTACTCCGCGCGTTCGCCCGACGCCGCACTAACGCGGCGAATGGCAATACGTGAATCGTGGGATGTAGAGCGCGGCGCCGGACGTTTCCGCTGCTTGCTAAAGCCGCATCCTACATCAAATTGCGTCCACATCTCATGAAAAAGGAATCCACGTCTCAATCCGCCTTCCATAATGTCCGCGTTTTAGTTGGTTCGTTTATCTTCCTCACCTTTCTGCTTGGCCTTGGCGTGTTTTTCAACGCGTCCGCTCAAGTAAATAGCGATCCGAAATCCGCGCCATGGAACCTGCTGGTATGGCTGGAGCAGAAGGTCACCGCCAGCGATGGCACGGCAAACAGCTACTTCGGCTCGGCCGCCGCGCTCAACGGCTCCACTGCACTGATCGGCGCCGATGGCGACAACAGTTTTCAGGGCGCGGCCTACCTGTTCACCAAATCGAACGGCAGTTGGAGCGAGGGACAAAAGCTGACCGCGAGCGACGGCTTGCCCGGGGACGAATTCGGATATCGGGTCGCACTCGCCGACAATACCCTTCTCGTCGGTGCATTCACCGCCACCGTGGGCGGCGTCGTCAGTCAGGGCGCAGCCTACGTGTTCACTCAGTCGAACGGCACTTGGAGTGAGGGACAGAAGCTGACCGCAAGCGATGGCGCTTTGTTCGACAACTTTGGTGCCTCGGTCGCACTCGACGGCGGCACGCTCGTGGTCGGTGCAAATGGTGCCACTGTCGGCGGCAACCCCGCCCAAGGAGCGGTCTATGTTTTCACCGCGTCGAACGGCACTTGGACGCAAACGCAGAAACTCACAGCCAATGATGGTGCCGCCTACGATAACTTCGCCCTCTCAGTCGCGCTCAAAGGCTCTACTATATTAGTCGGTTCGCCTCGCGCTGCCATCGGCGGCAACGCAGGCCAGGGCGCGCTTTATGTGTTCACCGAGTCGAATGGCACCTGGAGCCAGACGCAGAAGCTCACCGCCAGCGACGGTGCGACTAATGACAGCTTCGGTGAGTCAGTCGCCCTCGAGGGCAGCACCGCCCTCATCGGCGCGTACAATGCGACTATCAACGGCCATACCTGGCAGGGCGCGGCCTACATCCTTACTGAATCGAACGGCAGTTGGAGCGAGGGACAGAAGCTGGCCGCTAGCGATGGCACGGCGGGCGCCAACTTCGGCAATGCGCTTACGCTCAATGGCAGCACCGCCCTCATCGGCGCGGACGCCTCCACGGTCGGTAGCAACACCTATCAGGGCAAGGCCTATCTGTTCACCGAATCGGGCGGCAACTGGAGCCAATCCGACACGTTCATTGCCAGCGACGGAGCGGTGGATGACTATTTCGGAGCCGCGCTAGCGTGGGACGGCGCCACTGCCCTCATTAGCACGCCGCACCCCACCATCGGCGGCAATACATGGCAAGGTGCGGCTTATTTTTACGAGCAATCGGCGACGCCTACCCCGACTCCGACGCCTACGGCAACGGTTAGCCCGACACCGACCGTGACTCCGACGGCTACTCCAACAACAAGTGCTACGCCGAGAGCTACACCAAGGCCTCGCCCGACTCCGCGCGTTCGCCCTACGCCGCACTAGGGCCCTGCCTCCAGTGATAAGTAATGTAATAGTGATCGGAGCTGCCGGGGTCACCGACCCCAGCTACAAAAGTACCCCATTGATTCGCGCAGGTAACAGTTTCGTTACTTTTTCTCGCACGGGCCAGGAAGCGTCTCGGTTTTTCGCACTAAGATTTTGCTTGTGTTCCTTTGAAGCCCCTGCGCAGTATCGCCGCTCCGACATCGAATCACACGGCGTCAGCTACGGTTCGTTGTCGACCCAAAAATGAAATTCGCAGATGCTGGCGCGCAGAAAGAAGGAATAAGATCATGAAACGATTAAACGCAGTATTACGGCTGACTTTTTCGCTGGCAGCGATGTTTGCCATTGTATTCTTGTCGCAAGCTGAATCGGGCAACAAACGTCTCACCACGACGCAACAAAAAAGATCCGCCAATCACGAGATCCACATTGTGGATCAAAACGGAAACCCGGCCGTGAGCGGCGTGCCGTCAGGCACGGGCCAGATTTTCGATGTGCAGGTCGGCCCGGGTTTTGCCTTTGACCCGGACACGGTCAACATCTCAGTCGGCGACACGGTACGTTGGACCTGGGCCGGCAGCGGCCACAGCGTCACCAGCGGCCCTCCTTGCGAGGCGGATTCGCAATATTGTTCCCCTGATGACATGGCCTGCGCGTCAGGAATTCTTTCAAACACAGGCACAGTTTATACTCACACTTTTGACGAGCCCGGGGTCTATTCTTACTTCTGCTTTGCGCACTGCTCGTTGGGCATGACTGGCGTAGTCAACGTTTCGGGTGGTTGCGCGCCGTCGGGCTGGTCAGCCGGTCCGGACTTGCCTAGCGTAGGAACCCGCCTGGTTGGCGTTTATTTCCAGGCTAATGGGAAGTTTTACGGAATGGGCGGCCGCAGTTCCGATGTTGCTGGCAGCGATTTCACTAATCCATTTGAATATGATCCAAGCACCAACAGTTGGACCACCAAGGCAGCTACTTATCCTGACAATCAGGTGAACAACATGGCTTGTGGCGAGCTTGCCGTCAACGGGACGCCGTACATCTACTGCGTAGGTGGGTCGGCAGCCGGCCAGACTACTGCTACAGCTCACGTCTTCCGCTACGACCCTGTCGCCGACACCATCGAGAGTCTCGACCCTGGAGACGACTGGCCCGGCGACGTCGCGGGCACGATCCTGCCTGGTGGGTTTGCAGTGGTTAACAATAGGTTGTACATCCTGGGCGGGTTTGACATCAACGTAGCCTCCACAAATCAGATCTGGGAATTTGATCCAACAGTTGGCATAGGCGCCAAGTGGACGCAGAAGGTGAACACTCCGGAAGGGATCATGTATGCGCCCACATGCAACATAGGTGGGATCATCTATGTGGGCGGTGCAACAGACTTCCAAGGTGGCACGGTGGTGGACACCACCAACTCGTTCAGCTTCGATCCTGCCGCCAACACCATTGGCACGATAGCAGCGATACCGAGGGCGACAGGAGAGACGCGAGCGCTTAGCTTCAATGGGCAGATGTGGGTCATGGGAGGTGGCAGAGTCGCTCCCAACCCCTCCAACGAGGTGGACATCTACGACCCGGGCACTAACACCTGGACGACTGGCGACCCATTCGTCACTGGGCGCCGCAATTTCCCAACCGACACCGACGGCACCAGTCGCATCTGGCTTGTAGGCGGCTACGATGCTACTGGCGTCCCAGTAGCCTCGATGGAGATCTTCTGCGCAGCAGGGGCAACTCCTTCGCCTACACCGACGCCAACAGTCACACCTACGGTAACACCTACAGTTACGCCGTCGGTGACACCATCGGCCACACCAACCGTAACACCGTCGGTAACCCCCACGCCTACGCCATCGACGACGCCGCCACCGACTGCCACGCCCAGAGTGACGCCGCGGCCACGCCCGACTCCGTTTCCGCGCCCGACGCCCTAACGCGAAGCCGAATTCTTTGTCCGGGAACTCGCGAGAGAAACTTGCGAGTTCCCGCAGGGGCGCCAACGCGTTCCACCTTCGCACGCTTAAGGGTGGATCGGCTTCTCCGAAGACGATAGCAGGGAAAGCGCCGAAGGCGCGAGTACGCTAGCCGGCGGCCGCAATCACTGGAGTGTTTCCCAAACAAGATTCTGCTTGAGTTTCTTGGAAACCTCTGTGCAGCATCCGGCCTAGCGCCGAATCGCATAGCGTCAGCTGCGGTTCGGTATCGATGAAAAATTGAAATCGAGAACCCCTAACAAATTCAGGACAGAAGAAGGAATAAAACAATGAAACGATTAAACCCAATAGTACGAGTCGCCTTTTTGCTGGCAGCGACGTTTACGACGGTATTTTTGTTACAAGCTGGATCGGATGACAGATACATCAGCACAGCGCACCAGAAACAGACCTCCGCCCACGCCATCCATATTGTTGATCAAAACGGCCGGCCAGCAGTGAGCGGCGTCCCATCGGGTGGTGGCCAGATTTTCGATGTGGCGGTGGGTCAGGGGGGCGATATGTTTGTGCCAGACACACTCAACATTTCGGTGGGCGACACAGTGCGGTGGACCTGGGCCGAGGGCGGCCACAGCGTCACCAGCGGCGATTCTTGCACGCCAGATGAACAGTTCTGTTCCCCTGACGATACGAACTGCGATCAGGGAATCCTTTCCGACCTTGGGACGGTGTACGAGCATACCTTTGCGAATCCCGGCACCTATAATTACTTCTGCTTCGCGCACTGCGCTATTGGCATGACAGGGGTGGTGAATGTCCTGCCAACTCCCTCTGGATTTCTTTATGGCTCTACCGGCGGCGATAATGCCACCGGCGGGGGGCGACTCTGGTTGATCGACGTCACGAACCAGAGCGCAACCGTTATCGGAGACACCGGTTTCGATCGTCTCGGTGGCATCGCGTTTGCTAGCAACGGCACGCTTTATGGTGTCTCGGGAGCAAGCGCTCAGCAAGGCACTCTGATGACCATTGATCCTACGAACGGAACAGCGACCGTCATCGGATTGCTCTCTGATCCCAATGCGGCTGTGGATGGGCTTCGATTCAACTCACAGGGCGTCCTTTATGGAGGCTCATTTAATAACAGCAAAGGCGTGGGTCAGCTCCTGACAATCGATCCATTGGACGGAACCGTTCTCACCTCGCTGACGCTCGTGGGCTCCGGGAACTCATTCTGTCCCGGAATCGCTTTCGATTCCAAGGACGTCCTATATGGCTCGCGCGGGAATTCTTCAGGTCACACGGAAGATCTTGATCTGATTGATCAAGTCAGCGGGGTGATGACCCCTATTGGACCAATGGAAGCCGTGATCTCTGATATCGTGTTCACTCCCGATGGTATCCTCTACGGCAGCTCGCCGACTGGAGATCTCTATACGATCGATCCCACCACCGGGGCCAAAACGCTCCTGTTTAACACAGGTATTGCGCAATTGGCCGGCCTGGCTGCAGCGCCGACAAGTCCCACGCCTACACCAACACCTACGCCAACAGTTACGCCAACGGTAACCCCGACCCCAACACCGTCGGTGACACCATCGCCTACGCCGACAGCCACACCAACACCGGTCGTTAGGCCTACTCCGACGCCACGGCCGCGCCCGACTCCGTTTCCGCGCCCATAACGCCGGGTTGAAATCCTTACGCGGGAACTCGCGAGAGAAACTTGCGAGTTGCCCGAGGGTACCAACGCGTTGAGGACAACGCGTTCCACCTCGTTGCCAATCGAATTAGCAAAAAGAGGCCGCCTGCGGTCGAGCGTGCGATTCCCCTGATGGGGGAAACGTTTTATGCAAAGCGGAATTTTCCGGTCCTTCGGGTTGTTGATCGGCGCCATGCTTTGCGTATCCGCGGGCGCGCTTCCTGCAGCGCAGGAAACTACACCGATACAGCCGGGGGTTATCACCAGCTTCGCCCCGGTCGTCGAGAAAGTGGCGCCGAGCGTGGTCACAGTCTTCACTACCCAGACGGTGTCGCGAACGACGGCGCCGTTTCCGTTTTCCGATGATGCGCTGCGACAATTTTTCGGGGGGCAACTTCCGCAGAGGCAAGGTAAGCAAACGCTTCAAGGCCTGGGCTCGGGCGTGATCGTCAGCGCGGATGGATACATTCTCACCGCTAATCATGTCGTCTCGGGCGCAGAAGAAATCATGATCGGACTCGGCACGGAGCTGCGCAAATACAAGGCAAAAAAAGTCGGCACCGATCCAGGCACCGACGTTGCCTTGCTGAAAATCGACGAGAAGAATCTGCCGGGAATCACGTTCGCCGATAGCGATAAAGCGCGCGCGGGCGACATTGTGCTCGCCGTGGGCAATCCATTTGGTCTGCGGCAGACAGTCACGATGGGAATCATCAGTGCAGTCGGTCGCGGCGGCATGGGCATTGTTGATTATGAAAATTTCATCCAGACCGATGCAGCGATTAACATGGGCAACTCCGGCGGTGCGCTGGTCGATATCAAAGGCGAGCTGTTAGGCATTAACACTGCCATTTTCAGCAGAAGCGGAGGTAACCAGGGTGTCGGCTTCGCGATTCCCGCAAATCTTGCGCGCGATGTGATGCAAAGCCTGCGCGAAAAAGGTCGCGTTGTGCGCGGCTACATCGGCGCGTCCGTGCAAACGCTTACCCCTGAGTTGGCCGAAGCGATGAAGCTCAAAGGGCAACCGACTGGCGCCTTGGTAGGCGAGGTCGCGGCGAAAACGCCCTCGGAAAAAGCGGGGATGAAGACCGGCGACGTGATCACTGGGGTGAACGGAAAGAAAATAAGCGACGCGCGCGAGTTGCGTTTGATGATTGGCTCGATGGCGCCCGGCAGTAAGGCGCAGATCCAGGTGAATCGCGAAGGTCAAACGAAAATGTTCGATGTTCAGCTTGCTGAGATGCCTGCGGGGGTAACCGAGGAAGGAGGTCCTGAAGCGTCTCCTGAAGAAAGTGCGCAGCCCGAGAAAACGACTGTGTTTGGTGGAGTCGCAGTGGCGGATATTACCGATGACATTCGCACTGCGCTGAATCTTGCAAAGGACGTTCAAGGGGCGGTGATCGCAGAAGTTGATGCAGACTCGCCTGCGGGAAAGGCTGGTCTGCGCGAGGGGGACGTGATCCAGGAAGTGAACAAGCAGCCGGTCAAGAATGCAAAGGACCTTGTCGCCGCTAGCAAAAAGTTGAAACCTAACGAGAAGATTTTGATACGCGTCTACAGTCAGGGCCGCAGCGGCTACGTCGCGCTGGAACCGAAGTAAGGAAAATGACGAAATCCGAATGTCGAATGACGAAGGAATGCACCAATGACAAAGATCTAAATCACATCTCGATTCTTGCTACCTTGCGGTCATTTGAGCTTCGTCATTAATTCGTCATTCGTGCTTTGTCATTTCTGTCACACTTGGGAAGGTGCACATAGTTGGAGATCAAATATCCAAAAGTACCCTCGCCCTCCAGCCGCTATCATGTTTCTGGACGGAGAAACCATGAAGCGTGACCGCTTTCACGTCAGCGCGCTGTTGATGACGTGTGTCGTCTAATTGTTCGCCGGCGACCTTCGCTTTCAAAAGATATTCTTCGTCTTTATGGTCGATTTGCGTCTCGCGGGTCCGCAATAAAAGACGCCTAGCGTCTTTGAAATAAATAAGCTCCTGCAAGAAATCGAACAGCAACATATCGATCTTGTCGCTTGAGAGTTCGATTTGTCGTGTCTCACGCGACTCGATTGCGTCGAGATTATCAATCATCACGTTCATCGTCGCGTCGGCAGCGGCTATGAACAATTCCGGCAGGTCGCGCCCCGTCGCTTCAAACGCGATGTCCGCGGTTCCGATGTCCTCCAGGTAATGGTAAGGCATTTGTGGCTTAAAAAGGGTGCAATGTCTCCGCGAAAAGAAGCGAGATTTTTGCAGGGCGTTTGACTCGTTCGCTCCCGCTCACTCGGTCCTGCGATCTGCCCGTCCAAGTCGCGGCCGCCCGGCTGGCTCCATTCTGTGAAACGCCAAACGATGGGTTGGCGTCTGACACAGACGCCCTACAAACCGTCATATTCGCTTTGGGGCAATCTTGTGTGTTCCCCGGATTCATTGCTGACAGCTCTTTAAGGATTCGATGATCGCTTCCTTTTCCGGCAAAACTTCCTTCCCGATAAAGACCAGCTCGGTACGATTTGCTTCAAACGGTTCCAACTCCCAGCGACCGGCCACGAAATTGAAAAGCTGCGCGCCATCGGGGAAGCGGATGAAACCCTTCGCCCGGATCACGTTCGCGGGCAGTCTGTTCACGAAACGTTCGAAGCAATCGCGGGAAAAAGTGTGGTCCGAACTGAACGTGAACGATTCGAACTCTGGCTGATGTTCATGCGGAGGCGGCACGATCTTTCGCTTCCCCGACTGCCGGACGCCGAACAGGAGTTCCGGATCGGTCCGACAACGGTCGGTGGGAACGATCGCCGCAGTTGGATTGACGCTGCGCAATTTGCTTTTAAGCGGCTCGATTTGCGTCGCACCGATAAGATCCATCTTGTTCAAAAGCAAAATGTCTGCGCCCTCGATTTGCAGACGCGTGGTGTGACCAAGTTCGGGAAAGCGAACCAGCATGTCCGCGTCGATTACCGAAACGACACCGTCTAGCCGGCATTGAGGCAGCGCCTCCTGGATGTTGAACACGAGCGCTTCGGGTTCGGCGAGGCCGGTTGTTTCGACCACGATAATTTCGGGCGCAACTTCCTTGATGATTTCGGTTACTGCGGCCTCGAATTCACCGAGCAACGAGCAGCAAACGCAGCCACCACCCAGTTCTGAAATACGTACGTTTTTGCCTTCAATCACTTTCGTGTCGATGGCGATCTCGCCGAATTCGTTCATCACGATGGCCATCTTTGAAGGGCGCGTGGCAAGGATGTGCCGCAGCAGCGTAGTTTTACCGCTTCCGAGTGGGCCGGTAATGAGAGTGATGGGTGTGCGAAGCATTTCAAAAATGACGAAGCTCGAATGACGAATGACGAATTAATGACGAAGCACGAATGACAAAGTCTTTTGCTAGAGGCGCCCAGCCGTTTCGGATTTCTTCATTCGGATTTCCTTCGGCATTCGTCATTCGGATTTCGTCATTTGATTTAGCCTTTCACATTCCCAATCGGGGTGAATCGTACGACGGGCTTGCTGATTCCCGCCAGCTCCGTCGCGGCGATTACTTCATCGATGTTCTTGTAGGCGGGCCCGGCTTCCTCAGCGAGACCCGCCCATGACGTGCTGCGGACGTAAATCCCGCGCGCTTCCAGATCGCGCTGGAGTTGTTTGCCCTGCCATTGTTTACGCGCCTTGGTGCGGCTCATGGTACGGCCGCTACCGTGCGCGGTGCTGAAAAATGTATCTGCGCCTGATGCTGTGCCCACGAGCAGATAGGAGCCGGTCTCCATCGAGCCGCCGATGATTACCGGCTGACCGATGTCCCGGTAACGCGCCGCCACTTCGTCGCGTCCGGGACCAAACGCCCGCGTCGCGCCTTTACGGTGAACAAGCAGCGTCTTTTCTTTTCCATCGACGATATGCTTTTCCAGCTTCGCGGTGTTGTGGGCAACGTCGTAAATCATCTGCATGCCGAGGTCCTCCGCGCTACGGCCGAAGACTTCGGAAAAAACTTCGCGAATTCGATGGAGAATGACCTGCCGGTTGGCGAATGACATGTTCAGTCCGCATTTCATCGCCGCGAAATAATCGCGGCCTTCCGGCGATTCGAACGGCGCGCACGCCAGTTCGCGATCCAAAATTTTGATTTCATATTTCGATTCCATCACTTTCAGAAATGTCTGGAGATAATCGGTGGCGACCTGGTGCCCGAAACCGCGACTGCCGCAGTGAAACATCACTACGATCTGGTTCGGGATCGTGATTCCAAATTTTTCAGCGAGTTCCTTGTCGCGCACGTCTTCCGGCCGCGCGATCTGCACTTCCAGATAATGATTGCCGCTGCCGAGTGTACCGACCTGGTTGTAACCGCGATCGATTGCACGCTCGCTGATTTTCGACGCGTCGGCGCCTGAGATGCAACCGTTCTCCTCGGTAACTTCGAGGTCGTCCTCCCAGCCATAACCGTGCTCGATGCACCAGCGCGCGCCGCGCTCGACCAAGTCGCGAAAATCCTGGCGCGACAATTTGAGAAACCCGTGACTTCCCACTCCTGCAGGAACGCGCTCATAAAGCCGGTCAACGATCTGATGCAGATGAGGCCGCACGTCGTCGAGCGTAAGATTGGTGATTACCAGGCGCATCCCGCAGTTGATGTCGAACCCGATGCCGCCAGGCGAAATGACACCGCCTTCGTGCACGTCCATAGCAGCGACGCCGCCGATGGGAAATCCATAACCGCTGTGGCCATCAGGCATGCAAAGCGCGTAACGCGTAATCCCGGGCAACGTCGCGACATTGCTGATTTGCTGGTAAACCGCCTCGTCCATCTCGCGAACTAGTTTTTCCGTCGCAATAATTCGTGCCGGCACGCGCATGCCTTCCTTGTAGGTCACCGGCAATTCCCAGACGACGTCGGAGATTTTTGTCAGATTATCGATGATGGCCATGCGCGCTGCGCCTCACGAAGAGATCGTTTTTCACTGTCGATTTCTTCGTGTCCGCTTGTCATCCCGAACGAAGTGAGGGACCTCTCATTTGGTGGAAGATCACGCAAGACAAAGCGTGACGCGGTCCGCCGTTGTGAGGTCCCTCGCCGTCTGCGCGGCTCGGGATGACCGGCACAACACGTTGTTACCGTTTAGTTGGGGCACCGCGTCGAGTGGCGACTCGTGCAGCCCGAGCAGCAAGTTTCGCTCCGACTCTCAGGAACGAATCGACCCACCAAAAAACGTTCTCTTCGCGCACCACCCGTCGCATGCGCTTCATACGCGCGGAGCGCTCTGCATCGGTCATCCGGAATGCTTCCGAGATTGTGTCGGCCATTTCTTCGACGTCGTAAGGATTCACCAACAGTGCGCCGGTTTTGAGCTGCTCCGCCGCCCCGGCGAAATGGCTAAGTATGAGCACACCATTTTCGTCGATGCGGCAGGCACAATACTCCTTGGCCACGAGATTCATTCCGTCCTTGAGTGGCGTAACGAAGGCGATGTCGCAGCCGCGGTAGTGCGCAAGAAGATCGTCGCGATCGAGGCTGCGAAAATGGTATTGCACCGGCAACCAATTGCTGGTGGAGAAGCGCCCGTTGATGTCGCCGACCAGGCGATCGATGCGTTGTTTGAACTCGTGATATCTGGGAATCTCCACCCGGCTGGGCACGACGACCTGGATGAGCACGACGCGTCCGCGCAGTTCCGGATGGCGTTCCAAGGCGTCGCGGTACGCGCGCAATCGTTCAGGAATTCCTTTGCTGTAATCGAGCCGGTCGACACCGAGGATCAACTGACAATCGGGAAAGGCGGCGCGCAGCTGCTGAGAGCTGCGAGCGACCGGCTCAGACATTGCGCCTTTTTCAAACGAGTCGAAGTCGATCCCAATCGGGAAATGCCCAAGGCGAATCGCGCGTTTTTCGAAACGAACCAATTGCAGTTCCCGACGAGGAACCACCCGCGCATCCGACATCACGCGCCGTACGCATCCGAGAAAGTTGCGAACGTCGCGCCGCGTCTGGAACCCCAGCAGATCGAATTGCAGGAGCGCGCGCAGTAGCCGCTGCGGTTGAGGCAGCTTCGCAAAAATGTCATACGGCGGGAAGGGGATGTGCAGGAAAAACGTCAAGGCTGCGCGTAACCCGCGCTCGCGTAAGGCCTGCGCGACGTACATCAGGTGATAGTCGTGCACCCAGATGAAGTCATCGGGTCGCGAGCAGTGGGCGATGGCCTCGGCGTAGTGGTCGTTAACTTCCTTGTAAGCCTCCCAATATGCCGGCTCGAAATTGCAAAAGTTCTGCAGATCGTGAAACAGCGGCCAGATTACTCCGTTTGAGTAGCCGTAATAAAATTCGTCGCGTTCAGTCTCGCTGAGAGCAACCGGAACTACTTTGTAACCGGCGTTGCGTGTAGCTTTGGCAAGAGGCTCCTTGGGAATTTTGCCTGCAATTCCCGGCCAGCCGATCCAAGTGCCACCGCGTTCGCGCAGGACGGGCTCCACCGCAGAAACGAGCCCTCCTGCAGCTGGCGTAACCGTCCAAAGATCTTCGCCTGTCGAATCCAGCGCGAATGGTAATCGATTGGAAACGACGATCAGGCGATTCATGCTAACAACGGGTTAAAAAGTTGCATTGTTACAACGGAGCGAGTCTGGAATCCTTGTAACGTTGTAACTCTTTTAACTCCTTTTGTTAAATCGAATATGCTTCCTTCTGCGCTGAGCCACGTTCAAGAGATAGCTGCGCGTGGTGATCAGCTCGCCGTTTTCCTGGACTATGACGGAACGCTT
>Ga0193735_1000032_pt1 | contig 49937 bp, 37 predicted proteins | sample U1m2metaG_FD_145080 | JGI IMG/M metagenome (GOLD analysis project Ga0193735, IMG submission 145080) | Soil microbial communities from a riparian zone of the East river system, Colorado, United States - U1m2 | ecosystem: Environmental > Terrestrial > Soil > Riparian zone | place: USA: East River... | reverse complement strand
CGATCACCAACTGCTAATCGACAAGAGCGATGGGGCGCGGCGAACCATTCCACTGAAACCGCAATCAGTTGCCGAGTTTTATCGGAGCGTGATGAAAACATTGAGCGATCTCGAGCTGCCGGTGACTATCAACACCATGCCTAACGAGATCGAAAATCCAATCCCGTTTGATCAGGATGAAGAGCACCGCTCTTACGATCGCGAATATGCCAACCGGTTCTGGCACGTTCTCGTGCAAAGCGACCGCGTATTTAAGGAGTTTCGCTCGCGTTTCTGTGGCAAATGCAGTCCGGTGCATTTTTTCTGGGGCAGTTTTGATCTGGCAGTGACGCGTTTTTCAGGCCGCCCGGCGCCACCCCATCCTGGCGGAGTCCCGCATTTGCCAGACGAGATCACGCGGGAAGCTTACTCGCAGGAAGTGAGCAGCCTTGGTTTTTGGCCCGGCAATGCGGCTGCGCCGACGCCACTCTTCTATTCTTACGCGTATCCGGAACCCCCGGGATTCGCACAGGCGAAAATTCAGCCAGACTCGGCTTTCTACGAGGCCAAGCTGCGCGAGTTCATCCTGCCTTACAACGCGGTGCGCTCCGCTGAAAAGTCGGATCAAGTCCTTCTCGACTTTGCTCAAAGCGCCTACGACGCTGCCTCGAAGCTGGGGAAGTGGGACCGTGATGCATTGGAGGAAAAGAAACCAGCCTTGCATTCGGCTGGGCAACATTCGTAATTAGGCGAGATGAATCCTGGTTGCGCAGCCGAGCAGCATGCCTGGCGTGAAGTGAAAGACGGATGGCGCCCCTTGTACGGCGATGTGGACAAAATCGGGGTCGCCGTTGAATGGCACGACTTTCGTACCGAGCGTTCCTTTAACTGGGGACGTACCTTCCATCCAAATAGCCTGGAGTTCTGTTTGAATCTCGCCGGTCGCGGAGCAGTAGGCACCGAAGGTGGCGCGCGGAGCGATTATGTTGCGGGGAACTGCGGGTATTATGCGATCGCCGATGAACCGTTGCCGGCATCGCGGCGCGCACACGATCGTCATCAATTCGTGACGCTGGAATTCTCGCGGGAACATTTGCAAAAACAATTTGTGCGGAATGAAGCTGACCTCGAGCCGGAGATTCGCCGCATTGTGTTTGGAGACAGGGAAGAAAACGTTGTCGCGCCTGCGCGTCCGATGACGATGCAACAACGCGGCGTGGTCGCTGGTTTGGCAGAGCCTCCAGTAGCAAAAGCAGCTCAGATCCTCTGGTATCAAGGCAAAGCACTGGAGCTCATGGCGCATTTTCTCTTTGCGCCAAAAGACCCGGAATTTTTCTGCATGCGGCAAAAACGCGTCGCGCGCGAACGCGTGGAACGCACGAAGGAGCTTCTGGCTCGCGATCTCGCTAACCCGCCTACGCTGGAAATGATCGGCCAGGAGGTGGGCTGCAGTCCGTTCTATCTAAGCAGGATTTTTTCGCGCGAAATGGGCCTGACCATTCCGCAATATTTGCGTAACCTGCGAATGGAACGCGCTGCCGAGCTGTTGCGCACAGGACGCTACAATGTCACTGAGGCTGCGACAGAAGTTGGTTACTCGAGCCTGAGTCACTTTAGCAAAGCGTTTTGCGAAACGATCGGTTGTTGCCCGGTGCTTTATCCGGCGGCCAAGAATGTCATTCTCGATCGTTGAAGCGTTGAAGAGTTGAAGCGGATACGGAACCGCGAATGTTGGTCGCTTTAACGCTTTAACTCTTCATCGCTTCAACGACGCCATGAAAATCACCCGCGCTCTCATTTCCGTTTCCGACAAGGCCGGTATCGCTGCGTTAGCCCGAGCGCTGGAGCGGCAGGGCGTCGACATTATTTCGACCGGGGGAACAGCAGATTTGCTGAGGAAAGAAAAAATTCCAGTGCGCGAGATATCGAGCTTCACTGCATTTCCAGAAGTGCTGGAAGGGCGCGTGAAAACTTTGCATCCCCGTGTGCACGGCGGCCTTCTCTACAAACGTGGCAACGAGAAACATGAGGCTGAAGCGCGGGAATGTGGTTTTGAACCGATCGATCTGGTGGTGGTCAACCTTTATCCGTTCGAAGCGACCATTGCCAAACCAGATGTCACCCTTGCGGAGGCGATCGAGAATATCGATATCGGCGGCCCATCGATGATTCGCAGCGCGGCTAAAAACTATGAATCGGTGACGGTAGTTGTCGATCCTGCGGATTACGACGCCGTGCTCGAAAACATGCGCGATAACAATGGCGAAACGACATTGAAGTTGCGGGAGCGCCTCGCCATCAAGGCCTTTATCAGAACAGCTGAATACGATCGCGCGATTGGCAACTTCCTGAACAGGGAACAGACAACGGATGCGTCGTTTTCACTTTCGCTACCGCTGGCGACGCGATTGCGTTACGGGGAAAATCCCCATCAAACCGCGGCGCTCTACGGCGATTTCGATAAGCACTTCGAAAAACTTCACGGCAAGGAACTTTCCTTTAACAACATTCTCGACATCAGCGCGGCGACGAATTTGATCGCCGAGTTCGAAGAGCCGACCGTCGCGATTCTAAAGCATACGAATCCATGTGGCGTTGGCTCGGATGCCGATCTTTACAAGGCGTGGAACAAGGCGTTTGCCACGGATAAACAGGCGCCCTTTGGAGGAATTATCGTATGCAACCGTCCGTTGACCGAAGCGCTGGCGAAAGTGATCAGCGAGATCTTTAGCGAGGTAATTATTGCGCCAGATTTTGAGCCCGAAGCGCGCAGCGTCTTGCAAAAGAAAAAGAACCTGCGCCTGATTCGCTTGGTAACACCAGCGACAGAAGCCAGGCCCGCGGTCGATGTGCGTTCCGTCTGCGGCGGCGTGCTGGTTCAGGACGCTGATGTTGCAGAAGAAGCAACGCGTAAGGTCGTTACAAAGAGACGACCGACCAAAACGGAACTGAAAGCGATGGTGTTCGGGTGGCGGGTGGTTAAACATGTAAAATCAAACGCGATTGTTTATGCGAAAGCGGACCGGACACTTGGCATCGGCGCGGGACAGATGTCGCGAATCGACGCTTCGCGCATTGCGATTTGGAAGGCGAAAGAAGCCGGGCTCTCGCTGAAAGGCAGCGCAGTCGCAAGCGATGCGTTTTTTCCTTTCCCAGACGGCCTGATCGCTGCTGCGGAAGCGGGCGCAACGTGCGCTATGCAACCGGGCGGTTCAGTGCGCGACGAGGAAGTGATTGCCGCCGCGAACGAGCGCAACATGGCGATGATCTTCACTGGCGTGAGGCACTTTCGTCACTAGCGCTGCTCCGATGATAGAAAAGCGCCAGAGCGCCGGCGCACGCCAAAACGTGGCCGTGACGATGCGCTCAGATTACACGATTGCGTCTTGGAGTGCGGGGTTGCTGCGCCGCTTTCGATTATGATGCAAATGATGCTGAGGGTTGCACCGAGCTGAAGCCCGGTGTTACTGAAAGTCGCGATGCGCCTTAGCGATGTCATATGAACCGCATGTCTCGTTCGGTCCAGCCGCCGCTCGTTATTAATATCGAGGATTTGCGACGCGCGGCGAAACGTCGGCTTCCGCGAGTGGTATTTGACTACATCGATGGCGGCGCGGAAGACGAACGGACATTGCGCGCCAATTGTCACGCGTTTGAAGAAGTGACATTCCGGCCGCGGTGCGCCGTTGCGACGCCGGCATGCGATCTGCGCGTGTCTGTCCTTGGCGAATCTCTATCCATGCCCTTGATCCTTGCGCCTGTCGGCAGCAGCCGACTCATGTATCCGCGCGGCGAGGAAGCTGCCGCGAGCGCCGCAGGCGCGGCCGGAATTGCATATACGCTTTCAACGCTTTCTGGCTGTCGCTTGGAGGATGTTGCGGCGGCCTCGAAGGAGCCGCTTTGGTATCAGGTTTATCTGATGGGAGGACGTGATTGCGCGCTTTCTGCGATCGAGCGCGCGAAAGCCGCTGGCTTTTCTGCCTTGGTTGTCACGATCGACACGGCTGTGGCCGGCATGCGGGAACGCGATCTCCGAAACGGCGTCAAAGAACTTCTGAGCGGCAACCTGGGAGGGAAGCTGCCGTTTGTTATTCAGTTACTGATAAAACCTCGCTGGCTTGCTGGGTTTTTGGCCGACGGCGGACTGATGAAATTTCCGAATGTGGTCATCCCCGGAAAAGGGCCGATGCTGTATGCCGATGTTACAGCTGCTCTCGAGGACTCAGTTGTGACCTGGGAGGATCTCGAGTGGATTCGACGGGCGTGGAATGGACCCATTGTCATAAAAGGGATACACACTCGAGACGATGCTCGTCGCGCAGTAGATGTGGGAGCAAACGCGCTGGTCGTTTCCAATCACGGCGGCCGCCAGCTCGACAGTGTTGCGCCGACTCTGCGAATTTTGCCGGAGGTTGTGGCAAGCGTCGGCGATCAGATCGAGGTGCTTCTGGATGGCGGTATTCGTCGAGGCAGCGACATTGTCAAAGCGCTGTGCCTGGGGGCCCGAGCGGTAATGGCCGGGCGTGCTTATGCCTATGGGCTTGGCGCAGCGGGCGGTACCGGTGTTGCGCGAGCAATTGAAATCTTACGCGCTGACCTCATCCGCACTCTCAAACTGCTCGGCTGTCCGTCAGTCGCTGAGCTCGATCGATCCTATTTGGATGTGCCGACTGATTGGCTCAGAGAATGACGAATGGCTCTGCCACGTTGATCGTTAGAACGTTACAATCGTTAGATCGAACTACGATTTAACGTGACGAAGCCGTCGACGCCAGCCGCCATAGCCAGATGCAGAGAACAGCTGCAATGATGAGCGCCACCCAACTTACTCCCATCGGGATCTGATGATTGCCCACTTGCACCGGAATCTGATTGATCAATCGGATCAGATGACCAATTGCAAAAATTGCGAAGAGGATGCTCGCGACGAGTAATCCAGTTTTTTGAGGGTTCATGGGGCGATTCTTGCGAGTGTATTTTGATTTGTCAGCAAAAATAGACGCCTATGCCTGGCTTTTCCGTAGCGACGTCGCTTGAACCAGGATGCCAATAATAGCCAGCCCAATGAACAAAATGGTCGATCCGGACGCCGGAAGTACGATCGCGCTTTGAATCAGGTGGGCACCGATTAGGGAGGAGACAACAATGAGCGCCCAATCAAACAAGACGAGCAGCAGTATTGCGCCCACAACTCCGCCAGCCAGAAAAATGAAAATGGAGTATTGCGCGTAGTGAACAAAGAATGCGGCGGCGATCGCGCCGGCGAGTTTGCCACCCGCGAGGAAACCGAGAACAGCAATTGCAATTTTCTGAAGGAACAGCGCGAGCAACGCCCCAATTAAACCAAGAACGAGCGCAACAGTTAGCGCAAGCAACGGAGACGGCTCATTCACAAGGTGCGGCGCGATTTCTACACCTGCTGCAAACCCAACTGCGGCGACGCACAGCCAAAACAACTTTCGACCGAATAACAGAATTACGATGCCGATCAGCGCGCCAATAATTGCGACAGAAAAATGCATCGAAGGATTTTGGACGGCCATGTTGTAGAGGCGTTTGTGGCAAATGCCTGTTTATTTGATTTCGGTGCTTGATACAAGCACCGCTACACCTTGTTCGGACCGACTTGGCTCGATTTCCTTGCTATCTGCCCCAACGTACGCGAAGTAACGGGCGCGTCGGTTGGGTATTTTAGAACGACTAATCCAGTTCGGGCTGTGGCTCAGCTTGGTAGAGCGCCTGGTTCGGGACCAGGAGGCCGTGGGTTCAAATCCCACCAGCCCGATTAGATAATTATCAAAGTTGGCGGAATTAACGCCGCCTCGCCTTCGAGGCCTGGTAAGCCGGCGCTCCTTGATAGAGTGTTAACGTTGCCTAACAACAAATCCGTTGGTGTTGAAAGCGTTCGGACTTGACAACGAGCTCCTTCACTTGGAAAATCCCCATTCGTTTTTACCATGCTCGCCCCGCAACTTACCCCATCTGCCCTTCCGGCCAGGACGCCGGTCATTCTTCAATTCCCGGCGGGAGCAATCCGCCCCGTCCCTTCCCTGCGCCATATGACGACTCAACTTTTGCAAGAAGCAGCTCAGGTGATCCCGAATCAGCAACTTCTGATCAACGTTGTTTCCAAACGCGTTCGCCAGCTTGGCTTGGGACATCGACCCATGGTTGAAACGACGCCGCGGATGTCGCTCACCGATATTGCACTCAAGGAAATCATCGCCGGCAAGTTGACCTACGAGTCGCTCCAGGAGTCGGCGGACGGCGCCGTGTAGGAGCGATCGAATACTACGACGCGTTTCTTTAAGGGTTTCTGAGGCTCTGCGGGGAAAGCCACCAGTTTCCCTGTCAATATGGCAGCCGAGTCGATTACCAATCGCAAAGCCCTTCGCGATTATCACATTCTCGAGCGTTACGAAGCGGGCATCGAACTAAAAGGCAGCGAGGTTAAATCGATTCGAGCGGGCAAGGCAAATATCAGCGACGCCTTCGCCCGAATCGAGAATGGCGAAGCGTTCCTTCACAATGCGGATATCCAACCGTACGAACGCGCCAGCCACGAAGTTCCGGACGCAAAACGGGTCCGCAAGTTGCTGTTGCATCGGCAGGAGATCGACAAACTCTATGGCGAGACGCAGATCAAAGGCCGCGCACTAGTAGTTCTCAAGCTGTATTGGAAAAACGGAAAGCTAAAAGCCGAGTTGGGTGTAGGGCACGGTAAGGAAGCACGTGATAAGAGGTCCGACCTAAAGAAACGCGCCGTAGATCGGGAGACCGCGCGCGAAGTCGCGCGTTTCAACCGGAAACACGGGTAATTGTCTCAAGGATTGATGGCTTCTGAGCCGTCACATTTCGCTCGATGGCTGGGAAGCCGTCGTTCCTTGTGCCTTGCCGCGAAGCGGTGAGTACCGGACTGTAAACTGCCGAAATGAATATTCGCGTTTTGCTTCCCACAGGCGTGCTGTTACTCGGCGCTTGGATAAGTGCTCGCGCCATTCGCACCGCGCGTTATACGTTGCGCGACAAAGTAGTGCTCATCACAGGCGGTTCGCGCGGACTCGGGCTCGTGCTTGCACGACACATTTGCGCGCAAGGCGGGAGCGTTGCCCTCATTGCGCGCGACCCTGATGAACTGGCGCGCGCTAAGGCTGATCTCGCTGCGCGCGGCGGCGCGGTCCTGACCATTCAATGCGACTTGCTCGATGCCACACAAATTGAAGCCGCTGTTCGTCAAGTCATCGATCGCTTTGGCAGGATCGACATTTTGATCAACAGCGCAGGCATTATCGAAGTTGGTCCTCTTGAGCACATGGCGCGGGAGGATTTCGAACGGGCCATGCGGCTGCATTTTTGGGCGCCATACGAATTAGTTTCACGGATCGTTCCTGAAATGCGCACGTGGGGTGGGGGACGCATTGTTAATATTTCTTCAATTGGCGGGAAGGTCGCCGTGCCGCATCTCGCGCCATACAGCGTCAGCAAATTTGCACTGACTGGTTTCTCCGATGCGATTCGCGCCGAGCTTGCACGTGATAATATCCATGTCACCACCGTTGCACCTGGTATGATGCGCACCGGGTCGCATGTGAATGCAAAGTTCAAAGGCAAACACGACGTCGAATTTGCCTGGTTCGCAGCTGCAGCGGGAGCGCCGCTGATTTCAATGAACGCCGATCGCGCCGCGAGAAAAATCCTGGCTGCCTGCCGTCGAGGTCAGCCCTCGCTCACGCTCACGTTTGCCGCGCGTGGGGCCATTCTGGGGAATGCGCTTTTTCCAAATCTAACAGGCTATATGATGAAGATTGTGAATCGGTTCCTTCCTGGAACAGGTGACGAGGCAGGCAATAAATCGCGGGCCGGCTCCGAGGCGCGCCGTTTGGTTCCCGATTGGTTAACGCGCTCGGCTGACAAAGCGACGGTGCGCAATAATGAAAACAAAGATTGAACTACCGAACCGTGGCTTATCGCCGTCGAATAGATTGAGTGTTGGACGCCTGCTCGCGATCCTTCGGAGTTGGGTGCCTGTCGCGCGGTAGTTTGCGAAGGCGGGTTGAGCGCTTGCTCGCGACACGTCGGAGTTGGAGATTTTCTTCCCAATGCCGAAGCGTCTCTTCGTTGCAATCGATCTGCCCGAGTCAACGCGCCAATTGCTCGCAGCGCTCGATCCGCACGTTCGCGGTGTGCACTGGACCGATCCGGCGCAGATGCATCTAACGCTCAGTTTCCTTGGCGACGTCCCGGATGAACCCGATCTTGCCCTGCGAGAAAAACTCAGCCCGATCGAGTTTGGCGCATTCTTTCTGTCCATTGTTGGCGTCGGAACGTTTTCGGCAAGAGGTGCGCCAAAAAATATCTGGATCGGCGTCGGTAAGGCGCACCCGCACTTGTTTCAAATTCACAAGCGGGTGCAGGAGGCCGCGCTGGCTGCTGGCCTCGAGCCGGAGCTTCGTGCCTGGCATCCGCACATAACTATTGCGCGTTGCAGGAATGTTTCTGCGCAATCGCTTCGGAAGTTCTTGCAGTCGACTGTCGAGTTCGATGCCGGAATGATCCACGTCGAGGCGTTCCATCTTTATTCCAGTGATCTTACCCCTGCGGGTCCAATTCACACGCGCGAGCTCACGGTATCAGCTAGGTGAATCGAGATTCGAGATTCGTAATTCGGAAAACGATTTAGCGATGTAACGAATTACGTTACGACAATCCCTTGCTCGAGAGCGGCGCGGCCACATGTTCTAATGATCGTCGCTCGGCTGGGACGCCAATCCATGCTTCAACTATTGCGCCGCAAATCATCAGAGCCGCCGCCACCAGATATCCTACGAACAACGCTGTGATCGATCCGGTACCGATAATCCATCCGAATAGCAACGGCGCGCCAACTCCGCCTGCCAGCGTTCCGATGGCATAGAAAATTGCGATCGCCAGTGCCCGGATTTCCAACGGAAAAATTTCGCTCACAGTCAAGTACGCCGAGCTCGCCGCCGCCGATGCGATGAAGAAAATAATCGTCCATGCCAGCGTCTGCGTTTGTGCGGTCAGCACGCCGGCGTAAAAAAGCCAGCCGGTCAGGGCGAGCAAAATCCCGGCAAGCCCGTACGTAACAGTGATCATCTTCTTGCGTCCGATTGTGTCGAAGAGATGCCCGAGCAACACCGGACCGAGCACGTTCCCCAATGCAAATGGCAAGAGATACCTGCCCACATCTTGCTCGGGGACCGAATAAAACCGCATCAGGACCAGCGCGTAAGTGAAAAAGATCGCGTTGTAGAAAAAAGCCTGGGTCAACATCAGCACAAAACTGAGAACCGAGCGCCGGCGATACTCGTGCACGATCGCGTCCCAAATCTCGTGCCACGGTGTATGCGTGCGCGTTCGAATACGCGTGGGCCACGCCTCGCTGTAGCCGCGGTCGCTGACCGCGGCTCCGCGTGTGGCAAAAATCCGTCGTTCGACGCCGCCAACGATATCTTCCGCTTCGGGATTGCGCCCATGAATCATCAACCATCGAGGACTCTCAGGAATCCAGCGTCGAAAGAAAATCACAATGAGGCCCAGCATCGCTCCGATTCCGAAGGCGAATCGCCATCCCAGCCAGATCGGAATCCGGCGCGGATCGAGCAGCACAAGCGTAGCGGCTGCACCAAGCGCAGCGCCGACCCAGTATGAGCCATTGATGATCAAATCAACACGGCCACGCACACGCGCCGGAATCAGCTCATCAATCGCGGAATTGATCGCTGCGTATTCGCCGCCAATTCCTGCGCCAGTCACAGCGCGAAAGAATGCGTAGCTCCAAAAATTCCAGGAGAACGCGGACAGCGCCGTGCCAATGAGATAAACCGCAACCGTGATGAAGAACAATTTCTTGCGGCCAAATCGGTCGGTGCCGTAACCGAAAAGCAGTGCGCCGAGCACGGCGCCCGCCAGGTAGCAGGTTGCGGTTGCCCCGACCCGGGCGGGCGTTAATCCAAGCGTTTCGGGAAGCGTCAAAACGCCCCCTAGCGCTCCGGCCAGCGTAACTTCGAGTCCATCGAGAATCCAAGTGGCTCCCAGCGAGACCACGATCAGCCAGTGCCACGAACTCCACGGCAAGGCATCCAGCCGCGCGGGCACATACGACTCGATCATTTCGCCGTTTGCCATCGTTCCAGTCTTTCGCGCAAAGAAGCTTGCGGCGCAAAAATGAGCTTTTGGCCTAACGAGGCGCTGTAGCCACGGCCCTATGGGCCGTCTTGATCTGAAAAACAGTACCGGGATCGACCGGCCACAGGCCGGTGGCTACAACGTTTGTGAATCGCTAATCCATCACTTCTACCGGATCACCTTTGTGCACCATGCCTTCCATCAAGACTGCACCATAGACGCCGGCCATACCATCGTGAGCTTGCGCTACTTTCTTCAGTATCGCCGGTGCTTGTTCTCCGGTGTCCGGATCGAGCGTGATTATCATACAGCGCGGATCCCGTTCCAGAATCGTGATGACCACCTTCGGCCCGATCTTTACGGATCGACCGACAAGGTCGTTTTCGGCGAAGCCGTTGGAGGCCGTTAAGTCTACGTAGACGTTTGCTCGGAAACGCCGCTTATCGACCCGGGTGCCTGTCTCTTCAGCGAGTTGCTGCGCCGATTGCAAACTAAAGATCGACACGGGACGGCAATCGGTCATGGCGCGCTGCGACTGCATCAGTGTGACCTGATGCTTTTGATCGATGTCTGCTCGAAGCATCTCGATCAACACAGGATCATCAATCGCAAGCGTTTTTCCGCCTGGAGTCTCAACATCGACTACCAACTCTGCGAGAGTGGCTAAAAGAGGATTCGCATTTCTGCTCTCCGCCTCGGTCAAGTTAATCGGTCGCCCTACTTTGTCAGGATAACGAAAGTGCGGACGATATTGCAAAAGCCGTCGCTGGTCGCGAGCTGTGAAATACGGAAATCCCTTGTGATTCGCCGAGCTTCTGAAGGCAAAGAGGCGATCGCCATAGATTCCAGAATAACCTGCAAAAGCTTCGTCCAGCTCTTCGCCACGCATGCTTTTGACGGGATAACGCCAAAGGCTCTCAACCTTTCCAATGATGCTCATGAACCTAAACCTATATCATGAATGTGCATTGTTGTAGCCACGGCAGAGCCTGCCCGCCGCGGCGGGTGCCGCCGTGTTCACGCACGCAACAAGCCTAAAGCGCCTCGACACAGCGAGGCGGCTACAACGCTTGAGAGATGCAAACGCCTATTTCTCGTCGAGAAAAGTGACAGCGCCCGTATCGAGACTGTAGTAGCCGCCAATTACCTGAATCTCGCCGGAATCAACTTTAGCCTTGAGAATCGGCGTCGACGAACGCAGCGCTTTCACGACGTTTTTAACGTTCGCTTTTACTGTCGTGTCGAGATCGTCTTTCGCCGTGGCTTCGACCGCAGGCTTGATGGCTGTGACTAACGATTCGATGTGCCCGGGTGCTTTACCTTTGGCAGCAATTGTTTCTCTGGCTGCTTTGACGGCGCCGCAACTCTGATGCCCAAGCACCAAAATCAGCCGTGTGCCTAAATGATCGACTGTATATTCGACGCTTCCCAAGCCTTCATCGTTGATCACGTTGCCTGCAACGCGAACAATAAATAAGTCACCGAGTCCCTGATCGAAGACAATTTCGGGCGGCACGCGCGAATCGGAGCAGCTGACAATTCCGGCAAACGGATGCTGAGTTTTTGCCAGTTCAGTGCGCCGTTCCGTTGTCTGACCGGGATGTTGAAGATTGCCGCTCGTGTAGCGGCTATTGCCTTCCTTGAGCTTGGAGATCGCCTCCGCGGGAGCTACTGACAGCTGATCCGAATGCGCCGGATCAGCTGCAACGGTAAATTGTATCGTCCCAAGCAAACCGAATACGACAAAGGAAATTGAGAGTTGTGTCTTTTTCATGGCTGGCATTTTATGACGCGACTGACTTGTTCGATCAACTCGAAAGTTAGAAAGAAATGAAAGCTCCGTGATTCACTTTCGCTTGTGAATGACCAGCCGATTCCCGTCGGGATCGCGAAAGGCCGCCCAATGGCAAACCTTCGTTTCAGTCGGTCCGAGGAAGAAGGCAACGTCATAGTCGCGCAGGCGCCTGACAGCCGCTTCAAAGTCCTCGACTTCAAATGTAACTGACATGCCGTCCGGAGAAACGGGCCACTCCGGATTCCTTTCGATTGCGATCGTTCCGGCGCCGACGTCATACTCGATGCAATAGGGATCCGGACCGACGGGCGCGTTTGGTTTTAGTCCCAGAATGCCTTCGTAAAAGGCACGGGCGCGGCTCATGTCGCTGACAGCGCAGCAGACGAAGGCGATCTCTTTGATCTTCATCGTTTCCTTGGCTAATCAGATCATTTCAAGAAATCGAGGTCTCCTCTTTGTCTAACGAGACACAAGATCAGCGATCGCGTCCGACACCGCGCGTCGCTGCAAGCTGGACCAACTAATAAGATGAAGGTTACGCATCGGAGCGGGGCGCGGTTCGCTGCATCTCCTGGTTAGGGGGCGGCTCCACAAAAACGGTCTGCGCGCCTTGCTTTTCATAGGTAACGTTAACCGTGCGCCCTATCGCACGTGTTCGGTGCACGGAGCCGGCCGGTACGACTATGCTCTGCCACTCAGTAAGGGTTACCTGAGCGTCACCTTCAAAATCAATCTGAAGTTCGCCCGCTACGACAAGAAAGAGCTCGTCAGAATCCGGGTGGTGATGCCAACGATACTCTCCCTCGAATACCGAAAGCCGCATGCACTCTTTGTTGATATTAAACAGCACCTGATTTTTGTAGGAATCGGTGATACCAGCTTCCTCCGAGCGAATGTCAACGACAGTCATGGCCGTATAGTGTGCCTTCTGGGACGAATACTCTTGGGATGTTGGAAATTTGGATTTCATATCAGGCTCCAATTACAGAGAGACCGCGCCGCCGCCGAACGAGAATTAGACGAAACTCTTTCGTCTAACTCGGGCATAATCCTCCGCAGATTACACGTCGTAATACATCGCGAATTCGTACGGGTCCGCCTTCGCCAAGGCTACGGCGCGACAGGTGCGGGCAGCACGGCGACCATTAAACGTCGTAATACATGGCGAATTCATAGGGGTGAGGTCGCAAACGCAGCGCGTCGTATTCTTTTTGTTTCATGTCGATCCAGTTGGCGATGAAGTCTTCGTTGAAGACGTCGCCGCGTAACAGGAAGGAATGATCGGCCTGGAGCGCTTCGATTGCGCCACGGAGTGAATCGGGCACGCTGGCGACTTGCGCGAGTTCTTCCGGTGGCAGTTCGTAGAGATTTTTGTCGAGCGGATCACCGGGATCCATGCGGTTTTGGATTCCATCGAGACCCGCGAGAAGCATCGCGGAGAAGGCGAGATATGGATTTGCAGCAGCGTCCGGTGTGCGGAATTCGATACGCTTTGCTTTTGGACTTGGCGAGTAGGTCGGAATTCGAATCGCGGCGGAGCGATTACGCGCGGAGTAGGCAAGATTGACCGGCGCCTCAAATCCGGGAACGAGCCGCTTGTAGCTGTTGGTCGTTGGATTTGTCAGGCAGGTTAGCGCAGGTGCGTGTTTCAAAATTCCGCCGATGAAAAACAGCGCCAGCTCTGACAGGCCGGCGTAACCGTTGCCGGCAAAGAGTGGTTTTTCATCTTTCCAAAGCGACATGTGAGTATGCATGCCCGACCCATTATCGGCGAAGATCGGTTTCGGCATGAACGTCACCGTTTTGTTGTGCCGCTTAGCGACGTTGCGCAGGATGTATTTGTAATACTGCATGCTGTCGCCCATGCGTTTTAACGGTGCGAACCGGATGTCGATCTCGGCCTGGCCGGCGGTAGCGACTTCATGGTGTTGGCGCTCGATCGCGACGCCTGCTTTCTCCAGCTCCAAACACATTTCGTTGCGAATGTCTTGCAGCGAATCCATCGGCGAGACTGGAAAGTAACCTTCCTTCGCCCGAATCTTGTACCCGAGGTTTGGAAACTCTTCGCGCGCGCTGTTCCAATGTCCTTCCGCGCTATCGACGATGTACGACGCCGCGTTGCCGGTATTTGCAAATCGCACATCGTCGAAAATGAAAAATTCTGCTTCCGGTCCAATGAACGCGGTGTCCGCGATGCCGGTCGATTTGAGATAAGCCTCCGCTTTTTCTGCAACACCGCGTGGGTCGCGATCGTACGGTTGGCGAGTGATTGGATCGACAATGGTGCAAATCAAACTCAGCGTCGGTTCGGCGTTGAAAACATCGATCCACGCGGTCGTCGCATCCGGAATGACCAGCATGTCCGAGGCGTTGATTACGCGCCAACCGCGAATGCTCGATCCATCAAAGCCGAGGCCATCGGTGAAAATCTCCTCATTGTATTCTGTGAGGGTGGTCGTGAAATGCTGCCAGGTGCCGAGCAAATCCGTGAACTTGAAGTCAATCAACTTCACGTTGCCGTCTTTGATCATTTTGCTGACATCGGATGGAGTTTTGTCTTTGGCCATGTTGTTTCGATGAAGCGTTGAAGGGTTAAAGCGTTTGAATCATTAGAGAGTCAAAAAAAGCTAAACTGTAAAAATGTTACATGTCACATCGTCAAATTGCCAGAACCGCTTCAACGCTTCTACGGTTCAACGATTACCGCGCCAGCGCGGTCAGACCGCTTTTTCGCCGATCTCTTCCGTGCGGATGCGCACGGCATGCTCTACAGGCAGTACGAACACTTTCCCATCCCCGATCTTGCCTGTTTTGGCGGCAGCCACCACCACGCTCACAGCCTTTTCCACCATGTCGTCGGCCATTACTACTTCCACTTTCACTTTGGGCAGGAAATCGACCGTATATTCGCTCCCGCGATAAATTTCCGTGTGTCCCTTTTGCCGGCCGAAACCTTTGACTTCCGTGACGGTCATCCCTTCGATTCCAAGCTCGGCCAGTGCCTCTTTGACCTCCTCGAGCTTGAACGGTTTGATGATGGCTTCCAGTTTTTTCATCTCAAAGTAAACTCAGCACCGCGCGGACTCTTGCAATCGAAAGCTAAACGCAGCACGCGCTCTCTTAGCAACAACATGAAAGCGATGCAAGCATCGTTTTCATGTTCGTTAAAATCGTCGAAGCGTTAAAGCGGCTCCGGGCTGCCTGACAAATCCCCTTCAACGCCGAAAGGCTTCGCGAGCTGGCGTTTCAACCTTTTAACGCTTCAACGCTGCGCACGAAGGCAAATTTGCCAAAGATTTTTTTTGGCGCTTATACTGAAACTGCAAACAAATGCCTCGCGACTCTTTCGTTCACCTGCATCTGCACACCGAATATTCACTGCTGGATGGCGCCATCCGGATGAAAGAGCTGATGAAAAAAGCGGCTGAATTCAACATGCCGGCCGTGGCGATTACCGATCACGGTAATTTGTTCGGGGCGATTGAGTTTTATCAGGAAGCGCAGCGCGCCGGAGTGAAACCGATCATCGGTTGCGAAGCCTATATCGCCCCGGGATCTCATAAAGATCGGCCGGGATCGCGGCGCGAAGCAGCTTATCATTTCACTTTGTTGGCGGAAAACGAGACTGGCTACCGAAATCTCGTGAAGTTGATCACGGCCGCGCACCTCGAAGGGTTCCATTACGCGCCAAGGATTGATAAGGAACTTCTCGCAGCGCGATCGGAGGGTCTGATTGGACTGAGCGGCTGTCTCGCGGGTGAAATCAACTCGGCAATTCAGGCAAACAACATCGAGAAGGCGAAACAGAGCGCAGCCGAATACCGGGATATTCTCGGCGCGGACAATTTTTTTATCGAATTGCACGATCACGGGATGGAAGAACAGCGCAAATGCATGACAGCGCTGCCGCAAATTGCGCGGGAGATTGGCGTCGGACTGGTCGCCGCAAACGATGTTCACTTTCTGCGCCGGAGCGATCATCAGGCGCACGACGTCATGCTTTGCATCGGCACTGGCAAAATGGTGCAGGACGAAAACCGGATGCGCTACGTGCCGGAGCTGTATTTCAAATCTCCGGCCGAGATGCGCGAGCTGTTCAGCGATTTTCCCGAAGCGATTGCGAACACGCTCAAAATTGGCGAACGCTGCCATCTCGATCTCGAGTTTGGGAGCTCCAAGTATCCGGAGTATCCGGCACCGCCGGGAAAAACGCGCGAAGAATATCTGCGCGAGCTTTGTTACCAAGGTTTGGAGCGGCGCTACGGCGAACGCGCGGCGAACGATCCAGAGCTAATCCGACGGCTCGATTACGAGTTAGGCGTTTTCGAAAAAACCGGCTTCGTCAGCTACTTGCTCATTGTTTGGGATTTCATTCATTTTGCCAAAGAGAAAGGCATTCCCGTCGGACCTGGACGTGGCTCTGCTGCCGGTTCAATGGTTACTTACGTTCTCGGGATCACCGATATCGATCCGCTCCAATACGGATTGCTTTTCGAACGTTTCTTGAATCCGGACCGTGTTTCGCCGCCGGATATCGACGTTGATTTTTGCGAAGCACGGCGCGGAGAGGTCCTCGAGTACGTGCGGCAGAAATATGGTGAACGCCGCGTCGCGCAGATCATCACGTTTGGCAAACTCAAGGCGAAGAGTGTGGTGCGCGACGTGGGTCGGGTAATGGGCTTGAGTTATCGCGATGCGGATCGCGTCGCAAAGATGATTCCAAACGAGCTGAATATCACGCTCGATTCAGCCGTGGAAAAAAATCCGGAACTAAAACGAGCGGTGGCCACCGAGCCGCCGACACGGCAGCTTTTTGAGTACGCGAAAATTCTCGAAGGCTTGTCGCGCAATGCAGGCGTGCACGCCGCAGGAGTGGTGATCGCGGACCGCGACTTGTCTGACTACATCCCGCTCTGTCGCGACGTGAAAGGCAACGACGTGATCAGCCAGTACGCCATGGGACCGCTTAATGATCTGGGCCTCCTGAAGATGGATTTCCTGGGATTGAAAACACTGACAGTTATTGAGGATACACTGGCCCTGATTCACCAGGGCGAACCAAACTTTTCGCTCAAGGATATTCCACTCGACGATTCAGCGACATTTTCGCTCTATAACCGCGGCGAAACGATCGGTCTTTTTCAGATGGAATCCGGAGGAATGACCAGTCTGTCGAAGCAGTTCGATGTCAAGAAGCTCGACGACATTATCGCGTTGATTGCGCTTTACCGGCCCGGCCCCATGGAACTCATCCCCGAATACGTGAAAGCGAAAAAGGGCATCACGCCGATCAAATATCTGCATCCGCTGCTCGAAGATATCTGCGCCGACACGTACGGCGTGATGATTTACCAGGAACAGGTGATGGCTGCGGCAAGCAAACTCGCCGGTTACTCACTCGCGCAAGCCGATCTTCTCCGGCGCGCCATGGGCAAGAAAGACAAGGAGAAGATGGCGAAAGAGAGAAAAAATTTCATCGAAGGCTGCGCACGCACAAACAAGATTCCGGAAAAGAAAGCGAACGCCATTTTCGATTTGCTCGAAAAATTTGCAGGTTACGGATTCAACAAGAGCCACAGTGCAGCCTATGGTGTGATCAGCTATCAAACCGCGTATCTGAAGGCGCATTACCCGGTGGAATTCATGGCGGGCCTGCTGAGCAACGAAATCAATAACACAGAGAAAATATCGGTTTTCGTAGGCGAATGCAAAAGAATGGGCGTTTCCATCCTGCCGCCGGATGTCAATAAGAGCGGCTTGAAATTTATTCCGGAGACTGTAGCCGCGGGCGCTGACCGCGGCAGCGACGTAGCGCATTCACAATCAGCCGGGGGCAGCGACCCCGGCTACAGCAGCAGCACGGAAACATCGAACGCAGCCGCGGCGTGCGGCAGCGGCTACAACGCCATTCGTTACGGCCTTGCCGCTATCAAACACGTCGGTGAGGCCGCCATGGAAACGGCAATTCGCGAACGCGAACAGCGAGGTGATTTCACTTCACTTGAGGAATTCTGCGCGCGGCTGGATTCGCGCGTTGCCAACCGCAAAATGCTTTAGAGCCTTATCAAGGCCGGCGCATTTGATTTTCTGGGCCGCGACCGTTCCGAACTTTTTAGCTGTATTGATGACGCGGTCATGGCATCCGCTGCAGCGCAGCGCGACAGGATGGCAGGTCAAGTTTCACTCTTTGATGAAGCAACCGCTCCTACCGGATCAAGAAAAAGGCCGGCCGCTCCATGGAGCGAGCACGAAAAACTTTCCTACGAGAAAGAGCTGCTCGGTTTTTATGTTAGCGGCCATCCACTCGACGCGTATGCGGACGTTTTCGCGGTGAAAAACTATCGATCGATTGCTTCATTAGGCGCTTTGGATGATCGCGCGCCGTTCAAGATTGCCGGTGCGATTGTGAGGGTTGAGAAAAAGTTCACAAGAAAAGAGGGCAAACCATTCGCAGTGGTTTGGATCGAAGACCGTGCGGATATGCTCGAAGTAGTGGTATGGAATGAAGTTTATCTGAAAGCCTCAGCGGCCTTGGAGGCGGGTCGTGTTATCGAAATTAAAGGGACGCTGGACAAGCGCGACGAGATTCCTCGTGCCGTGGCGCAGGAAATCAGAACGCTTTCGCCTCGAAAGCCAAATGGAGCGACTGAAGGATCGACAGACAAGGAATCGGCGGTGCTCTTGCAATTTTCTCCCGCTACAACACGGGATGAATTACGCGAAGTGCGCAGGATCCTTGCCAGTTCGCCGGGCCGGCGACCCGTTCGATTGCTGTTCGATCGCCCAAACGGCAACGCACTGCGTCTGGACGCGGGCGCAGGGTTTAGTGTGAACCTCACACGCGACCTCGAAGAAAAACTTTCGCGCTGGCTGGTGACCGCGGAATCGTAGCAGTGTCCATGCTGAGCGAAGCGAAGCGCCTCGCCCAGGGAGATTGAATTACGCTCAGGCCAGGAGTTCTTCAGTTTGCGTGTGCGAGGTCCGTCACTTCGTTCGGGATGACGCAAGGAAAGCGCGGGACGAATTAAAAAAATACGAGGCTCGCGCTCGTCACTGGCGTCTCGTTGTTCGTTTTCTTGGGCGAGGCGTTGCAACGGGGTGTGCTTCCGGCCGCGGAAGGGCTGCCAGCACTAATTTTGATCGTTCCGGTCCCGCACCTGGGAAACACAATGGAAATTTGCGGCTCACGCCGTTGGGATCTGGAGTGTAAAAGGATTGGGCAATGGAGCGGTCTTTCAAACCAATAGTCCAGTTCGGTTGAAAGAGCCCTCCATAAAATTCCAACTCCGCTACAGCTGGCGCGAGAGTGAAGGGCACCGACGTCAATTCGATCTTCTCCACGCAACCGATTGGGTACTGAGTCAGATCGAAGATCGGCATCGCTCCATTTACCTTGATCGTCACATTGTTCGTATCCTGAAAATCGATCTCTCCACGAAGTGAAAGATCAGCATCCTTCGTCGCAACGTTGAGAAACTCTATCGACGCGCGATTTCCTCCAAAGGCAATGCGGCCGCTTGCTTCAGTGAGATTGATGGGACTTCCTCCGTCACCGGACAGCTTTCCGTTCAGCAGCTGGATGTCGCCATCGATGTGGGGATGTTGCAACGTTTCGGAAAGCGAAATGTTTCCGCTCAGAATGCCGTCGCGAAAAATTTGTGGATGAAACAGCCGAGGCGCGTTTGCGAGGAAGATTGATGGAAAGTTGAGTGTAATGTTTAGCGGAGATGCCCGAAAAGCGTTCCAATCCGTCCCGGTTCGCAAAGGAAAATTGGCTGTGAAACTCACCGGGCTGGAATTGGGCATATGGATCACACCGCGTACATCCCACTTGCTGGAATCGATGGTTGCCTGAACGTCAGCCGGGATTGAGTTTGCTTTTTCACCTACTCCGCGCGGAACCGAGAGGTAATCGAGCAGGTTATTCAATCTGGTTTCGAGCGTGCCTGAATAGTTGTGCTCGTGCGACAAATCGATTTTGCCCTGTCCGCTGAGGGAGTCGTTTTTGCGCGTCATCGCCAATTGTTCGATCTCCAGGTCGGTCGCTTTTAAATTCAGTTTCGCGCTCAAGTTGTCGATGGCGATCTTGAAGAGTGTTAGCGATGCGCCCTCTACCATGAGATGGCCGCCGAATTTTCGATCACGGGTGTCCATCGCTCCATCAATCGTGATTTTGCCCGCAAAGTCGCCGGCGTTCGCGCCAAACAGAGCAGCGAAATCGCCCAGCTGATCGATCGATGCGGAAATGTTGCCGCGAAAATCCGGACTGAGCCAGCCGGATGCGCTTGTGGGAAATGCAGCTTCACCGCTTAAAGTGAACTGGTTTGCTTGTTGTTTTATATAGATCTGCTGCAGTTGAATCCGCCGGTTGTACAACGCTGCGCCGAGCATGATTGCCTCGGCCGTGCGATTGCGCCAGGTAAGCCCGGTCAGTTCGCTCCAGAGCGATGCGGTCACCCGGTCCGGTTCGGCAAAGTTTCCGCGAAAAGTGAAGTTACCAGCGTGGAGCAAGCCGCTAACGCGATCGGCGAATCCGAATGCTTCCGAAGTTTGCTCGAGAGAAATGTCCGTAGCGCCGCCAGCAATTTTCCAGTTGGAATGTTGAGAGCGCCATTCGTGCGAAATGTTTCCGCGAATTTTTCCGCCGAACGCGTCGGCATCGAACTGCAATCCCACGCGTTGGTTCCCCAGACGCGACAAGTCCGCCGTAGCGGACTGCAGGTCGAGACCGTGTGTTAAAGTGAGTCCGGCGATTGTCAGATGATCAGCTTCCCAATGCGTTGCACCGTGTAATTGCGAAAACGTCTGGTGAAACCACGGTGACGCGATCATCACCTCGGCAGCAGTAAAACGACCTGCTTCGGTCTGATTCGCAGATAGAAATCCGTTTCGCAGCAAAACAAGTGTCGGCCCGTTTTCAATCCGCACCTCCGAGTCAGTGACGGTCAGATTCTCTGGAAGCATTCGGTGCAATGTCGCCCAGCCACGGCGGGTTATTGCTCGCACGGTTGGATTAGTCCGGCGAACTTCCCCATGCAATTCCCGGATCGACAGATTGCGAATGGCACGACCTCGTCTGTGGAGGAGGATATGTTTGAAATTTAATTCGAAGAGCGCATCCGTGATTGTAAGGTCGACGCGGAGCGTGTCATCGTGCGCGTTTCTCAGGCGAAGTTGGTGGATCACAACGGGACGCAGAAACGGTGCATCGATCTTGTCGATGTTAACAGTGAAGCCCTCCTGTCGCGCCCGCCACCAAATCCACCAACGAACACCGTGGGAGACGGCAGATGGCGTAAACCAGGCCGCCAGCAACGCTGCGAACAGAAGCAATAGACTAGCGAGCAGAAATCGATTTTTCAGGGGCATTTAGATTGCTGTAGGAATGACAAACCACTCGCCTTCGCTCGAGGCTGCGGCGTACCAAGCAAATGACGAATGGCTGCGCCGTGTTAAATCGTTGAACAGTTGAACCGTAAATCCGATGTAACGAATCACGCGCCTTTGTCGTCAATCGAGCTTCGACACTCATTCGTCATTGTTTATTCATCGGCTTCATTTGCGGTGCCACCTTTGAAAATCAAATGCACTGGTTGCGGCGCGTGTACGCGCTGCTCGATTTGCTGCTGCAACGCGCGCTCGGCATCGGCGGGCAAGTCGCTTTCTGCTGCTTTTTCGCGTGCAAGTTGAGGCAGGATCGATAATTCGCTCTGCATATCCTCTCCTGAAATGCGGTTCCACAATCCATTTTCAAACGCGAGGACTTCCACCTGATCCTGTTCGATACCAAGTACCCGGGCGTGCGGCAGCTGGACGATGATTTCATTCGGGCGGATATCGATCGACAGGTTGTGCTGTAAATCGAAGCCGGCTTTGGCGGTGAATGCGCCATGCAACTTTACGCGCTTCGAACTGCCCACCCAGGTATGGAGGAACTCGTGTTCAACTTCGATGCGCCGTGACAAAACAACCAGTTCGCTGACAGGCGTCGTCTGTTCCATGTAGACACGGTTGTTAATCGTGATGCGCGGCTGCAAATGCGCGATGTCGATAAAAGCGGCGCGCAAATCCTTACCCAGCTTCTCGAGCTGGGCGGTGCCTTGTTGCGCGGTGCGGGCTGGCCAGGTTTCGATGCGCCAAAAAATGATTACCACAACAGCAGCAATGGTGAGCGCGATTAAAGTGAATGCGAGCGGCCAGGAGATGCGTCCTGATCTTGAAACAGAATGACAACGCACGAATGACGAATGCCGAATTAATGACCAATGACAAATGGCGAATAAGTGGCGGCCTTTATTCAGTTATTCTTCGTGTGTCATCTTTGGGATTTCACCCTAAAAAATTACCGCCCCCCACACCCGATAGGCGTGAAGGGCGGCTGTTCCCCCCAGAACAATCATGAAAAACTTCGAGGCTAGTAAACGAGCTTCCAGCAGATCGCAACAAATTTTATCTGAAAAAATTAAACATTCAGCGCGCGGCAAAATTGACTCATAAAATAAATGACGAAACCAGAATGACGAATGACGAAGGAAGCCCGAATGAACAAATGACGAAAAAGTGTGCCTGGCAGCGGTCGCCTGTGTTCGTGCTTTTCGAATTTGTCATTAATTCGACATTCGTCATTCGAGCTTCGTCATTTTCAAGCGCTCCCATTGCGCTGGAATACGAAATCATTACCGACCCAAGCTTGCGGAAGCGCCTGTCGCAGTTTCTAGTTTTCGCATGCGTGATTTTGAAGATGAGCCATCGCGAAACCTTGCTGGTTCGTTGCTGGTCGCTCATCCGAGTATGCTCGATCCGAATTTCCGGCGCACCGTGCTTTTCATTTCCGAGCATGACCCAGGCGAGGGCGCTCTCGGCGTCATCATCAATCGGCCGCTGGACAAACAGGTAGCGGACCTGGTGACCGAGACGCCGCCAGCGGACCTTGCTGAAGTGCCCGTCTTTCTCGGCGGACCTGTTGGGAAAAATCAGCTGATGTTTGCGGCGTTTGAATGGCACCAGAGCGGAGGGCTTAAACTCAATCACAAAGTCGGTTCAAAAGAAACAAGCGACGCGGTAGACCAAACGAAAATCATTACAGTTTGCGCGTTCGTGGGCTATGCGGGTTGGGGAGCGGGGCAACTTGAAAGCGAGATGAAAGAGAAAGCGTGGCTTCTTCAAAAGGCCAATCCCTCGGTGCTTAAACTTGATCGCCTTCCGAACCTGTGGTTCGACATTATGCGCGGCCTTGGACCGTGGTATAAAATGCTGGCTGCGGCGCCAGACGACCCATCGCTGAACTGATAAAGCGTGAGAGATGAGATGTGAGAAGTAATTTGGCTTGATTCCTTCTTCTCACTAATCACTAATCACTTCTCACTTTTCACATGATCATTGGTGTTCCGAAAGAAATTAAAGAGCAGGAGCAACGCGTCGCCCTGCTGCCATCGGCTGCGAGTCAGCTCACCCGGCGCGGTCATTCAGTCCTTGTGCAAAAGAACGCCGGGATTGGCTCGGGTTATCCGGACGACGATTATATCAAAGCCGGCGCTGAGATTGTCGATCAAGCGAAAGAAGTTTTCGCGCGCGCTGACATGGTCGTGAAAGTAAAAGAGCCGCTTGAGGCGGAGTTTCCATTGTTGCGCAAGGGACAAATCCTCTTCACGTATCTTCATCTTGCGGCGAGTAAATCTCTTACTGAGGCGTTGCTGAAGTCGGGCGTGACTGCAGTGGCGTACGAGACAATTCAGATCAATCATCGTTTGCCACTGCTTGAGCCTATGAGCGAGATCGCAGGTCGCATGTCAGCGGTGATGGGCGCGAATTTTCTCGCCAAATACAATGGCGGCAGCGGAGTTTTGTTGGGCGGTGTGCCGGGGGTTCTGCCTGGAAGCGTCGTCGTTGTGGGCGGCGGGACTTCTGGTGTGAATGCAGCGCGCATGGCAACGGGCCTGGGCGCGGAAGTAACGATACTCGATGTTGATCTGGAACGTTTGCGCTATCTCGATCTCGCAATGGGAAACGCCAATACGCTCTATTCAAGCGAGGCGAACTTGTACGACTTGATGGCAGATTGCGATTTGCTAATTGGCGCTGTGCTGTTGCCTGGAGCGAAGGCGCCGAAGTTAATCACTCGCCAGATGCTGCGAAAAATGAAGCCGGGCAGTGTGCTCGTGGATATTTCCATCGATCAGGGCGGCTGCGCGGAAACATCGCGACCCACTACGCACCTTGATCCAGTTTACGTCGAGGAAGGTGTTACGCATTATTGCGTGGCAAACATGCCTGCGGCGTACGCGCGCACGGCCACTCAGGCGCTTACAAACGTCACGTTTCGTTATGTGGAATTGCTCGCCGACCTCGGTCTGGAAGGCGCCTGTAAAAAACAACCGGCTCTCATTGGTGGCATTAACACCCGCGACGAGCGGCTTACTTGTAAGGCGGTGGCGGAGGCGCACGGCCTCAAATACGAGGCCCCGCTTTAATCGGCGTTGATCAGGCATTTGCTGTTAAAAATGGGAATCGAATGCGGTCAAAAACTGCCTTGCTCCGATTAATCTGTTAAAGCAATATGCCTCTTCCAATTAACATTATGAAAAAATACATCTGCATTCTGGCCAGTGCCGCGCTCCTTGCGGCGTGCGAGCAAAAGACCGAGACGACCGAACCTGCGGCAAGCCCAGCAGCCACGAGTCCTCCAACGACGACATCTGAAGCAACCAGTCCGGCTTCGACTACGGAATCTTCCACAGGGACGTCAACGTCTACTGGCGGGACAACCGAATCTCCTGCTGAGGCCTCGCCTACTCCTTAAATTTCTGGCTTTCTTTTTCGCGAAGTCTTCTCCCGAAATCCTCCGGGAGAAGACTTTTGCTGTACAGATGCGCGTCCGTAATTGGAGGGGCGAGTTCCGCGAGCCCCAAATTGGCATCGCAGAGCTCCGCCCTCCAACATATTTTCGGCCGATGACAACGGGTCAACAACCGATATGAAGCGGGCGAGTTCGCTTTCATTTCCAAAGCAGCGCCGCTTGACGCGCGCGACAGAATACGAGCGCGTAAAACGAGACGGCTTAGTGCGGCGCGGCAAACTGCTAATGCTTAGCGCGGCGGGTGTTGATAATTCCGGCCTGTCTCGCGTCGGCTTTATTACCTCTCGTCGCCTCGGAAGCGCGGTAGCTCGCAATCGTGTCCGGCGGCGTTTGCGGGAGATTGTGCGCCGGCACCAGCATGATTTGCGACAAGACTTTTGGATTGTGCTTGTTGCAAAGCGGGAAGCCTCGAAGGCGAGCTATCGCGCGTTGGAAGATGAATGGTTGCGTCTCGCGAGCCGCGCTTCTATCCTGCTGTGATGGTCTGGCTGCTTCGTTTTGTAATTCGCGTTTATCAATGCACGCTTTCGCCGCTCCTCGGTTTGCTTTGCGGACCTGATTCGGGTTGCCGATTTACGCCGACGTGCTCGGCATATTTCCTGGAAGCGGTAGAGACACACGGCATCGGCCGCGGAAGCTGGCTCGGGTTAAAACGCCTCGCGCGATGTCACCCATGGGGCGGATGTGGTTATGATCCGGTCCCGACGCCGACCGACGGACGTCAGGCTAGCAGTCTGACCCGGCTGGCACGCTGCCAGCCTGTCGAGTCAGCCAAGTTCGCCACCGCGAATCCGTGCCGCCGTACGGCGGGTGGACTGGCTGACCTGCGACGTTGCGTGTGACCGGGCCAAACCGGATTTGTTATGGATCGAACTGCGTGGATTGTCGTTATTCTTTGCGTCGTCGGACTCGTCCTGTGGCAGATTTACGCAGCGAAACAGATGTCGCCGCGGCCCGCGCCGATTAACGTCGCGTCAGGGCAAGCGTCGCCCACGGCAACCCCGAAAGTTTTTGAAGCTTCCCCGCCGCCCGCTGTTCCGGAAGCCACGCCGAAGAGCACCGAGCCGGTTCCGGGCTTTGCCGAGAAGTTCGAAACACTGCGAAATTCAGATGTCGAGCTTCGCCTAACGAATCGCGGGGGTGGCATCAAGGAAGCCGTTCTTCTGAGGCAGATCGCTGAGAAAGAGCAGCGCGTTGTCCTAAATTCGGCGCAAAGCGCGCCAATCGGCGCAATCATTGAGCAGCCATCAGCGCCAACGCTTCCTGAGTTTACTAGATCGACCGAATCAAATTCGGTTGTGCAATTTGAGCGGACAACAGCCGAACAAGTCGCCATTCGGAAAAAGTTCTTCTTCGAAAAATCCTCGGAGAACAAAGACAACTACGTGATTGAAATGGATGTCGATCTCGAGAACCGGGGGACCAAACCATATCAAAGCGCTGGTTATTTTGTGGCGCTTGGGTCGGCAGCGCCTGTTCATCCCAAGGATTATCCGTCGTACACGCGGCTTGTCTGGTGCATCGATGGAAGGGCAAAAGGAATCGACGTAGGCTGGTTTGGTAGCAGCGGCGGATTTCTCGGCCTGGGCCAGCGCGCCGCGCGACCTTATTACCAGGAGAATATTGCCGGCGCAGAGTGGGTTGCGGTGAGCAATCAATTTTTCACCACGCTGATGGCACCGCTTACTGCCAAGGCCACTGGCGTGTGGGGTCGGAGTTTCGATATCGAACGATCGCCGGACCAGAAGTTACTCGGCATCGAGGGAGCGATGGGGATGCCGGGATTTCAGTTGCAACCCGGGCAAACGTACAGCGCGCGTTTTGAAATCTATGCCGGCCCGAAACTTTACCATCGTCTCGCGCAGCTTCCGCATAATGAAGCCGAGGTGATGGACTTCGGGATGTTCAAGATCGTGTGCCAGTTTTTGCTCAACTTCATGAACCTGCTCAACAGCTGGCTGCATGACTACGGCCTCGCCATTCTGGCTCTCACCACGATTATCAAGCTCACGCTCTGGCCGATTCAAAACCGGGCGAACCGCTCAATGCGCCAGATGGCTGCGCTCTCGCCGAAAATGCAGGAGTTGAGGGACAAGTACAAAGACGATCCGACGCGGATGAACCAGGAGTTGATGAAGCTTTACAAGCAGTACGGAATTAATCCGGTCGGAGGCTGTTTGCCGATGATGATTCAAATCCCGATCTTTTTCGGGCTTTTCAAAATGCTGGGGCAGGCGGTGGAATTGCGAAACGCAAAATTTCTCTGGGTAAAGGATCTTTCCCAACCGGACACGATTGCGCACCTGCCGTTGCTGGGCTGGCCGGTCAATATCATTCCGCTCTGCATGGCTGCTACGCAGATCTGGCTCATGGCGATGACGCCAAAGACGGGCGATCCCACGCAGCGCCGCATCATGATGTTCATGCCGCTGATCTTTTTATTTATCTGCTACAATTTTGCCGCGGCTCTGGCATTGTATTACACCGCACAGAATCTTTTCAGTATCTTGCAATTCTATCAGAATAAACGACAACCCATGCCAACACTGGAAAAAGTTGCGCCGACAGGGAAACGGAAGCGATGATGACGCCAAAGGATCTGCTCGATACCATTCTGGGTTATCTCGGTTTCGTTGTGCAAATCGAGGAGACCAGGAATGAGGGTGGCAACGCAACGCTGCAGATTTATACCGAGGAAAGCGGTCGCCTGATCGGGCGCAACGGCGAAACCCTCGAAGCCATTCAGTTTTTGATTAACCGGCTGTTGCAAGCCAGGGACAAGGATGCTGAGAAAGTAATTGTGGATTGCGAGCATTATCGCTCCATGCGGGAAGACCGCATCGTGCAACGCGTTCGAGAATTAGCCGAACGTGTGCGCATTAGCGGCCGTTCGCTTCAGCTCGAGCCGATGAATTCGTACGAACGTCGTCTCGTTCACAATGCTTTTAAAGACGATCCGGATGTGGCGACGTGGAGTCCGTCCGATTCAGCGCGCATCAAGCAAATCACATTGGTGAAACGCCAACCTAAAAAGGAAACAGCGGCAACAGAGCAGATCTCATCCTGATCAAAGGAAGCCCTGCGACGCAGCAGCTGGCTGACTCGCAGTATTGCTGATTAACCTTATACCGTCGTAAGCCCGGAAAGTGAAGCAAGAGTAGCCCCGGCGGCGCCAGAAGGAGCCCACCACGTTTGATCACCGACAATCCCATCCACGTGGACACCTCGACCTTGTTGGTACGCTTTCACAGCGGCTTCGGTTATTGGACCGAAATCACCATCCACCGGTCCGGGATCGGTCGCAGAAGTTGCATACTTCTTGAGACCTTTTTGCAACGCGGTCACAGAATTACCTGATGCGCCTCGGGATAATGTCGGCGTGTTTGGGTCGGCTGGAAGGGCCTGCCATGTTTGCGGTCCGACAATCCCGTCTACCGTCAATCCTGCGCCTTGCTGGAAATCTTTAACGGCCTGTTCCGTCGTTGCGTCGAGCTGCCCGTGATACTGCTGGGAGCGAGCACCCTGGTCATCACAAAGATGCGTTGAAGTCTTCGCACGTCGTGGCCAGTCGCGCCGATGCTGAGTATTGGACCGCTATTCATAAGTTTTACGCCTCCCTATCTGCTTGTAGCCTAAGTTTTGCGACAATAATCCGATATTTCAAGCAAAGGTCGGCCACAATACAAGTACCTCCCATGGCGGAAGCTATCCCGGCTCGTGACGCGAAAGAAAAATTAGCAATTATCTGGTAGCGGACGGCTGAAAATCTGGGAAGGGTAACCGCCACAATATGAAAACACTTACGCTGAATCCATTTGCTCTTTGTCTAGTCATCCTCGGACTTTGCGGGACTGTTTCCGCACAAAGCGATTTGAAGCTGCCTGATGCCAGCCAGGCTGCCGAGGTCAAACAGCGCATCGCCTTGACGGATATTACCGTCAATTACCATCGTCCGTTGGTGAACGGACGAAAGATTTGGGGCGGCGTGGTTCCGTACGGCAAAGTTTGGCGCGCGGGTGCAAATGAAAACACGACGATTGAATTCACCGATCCGGTTTCGGTGGAGGGCAAACCGTTGGACAAAGGAACTTATGGCCTGCACATGATTCCGAATCCTGATTCGTGGACGGTTATCTTTTCAAAAACAAACACCGGGTGGGGAAGCTATAGCTACGACCAAAAGGAAGATGCTTTACGCGTGGATGTGAAACCCAGGCCGCTGACTGAGCAGAAAGAGGCGCTTGAATTTGAGTTTGAAGATTTGAAACCAGATTCGACGGCGGTGACGCTGAAGTGGGAGAAGTTGGGTGTTCCTTTCACTGTCTCTATCAAAGATGCGGATCAGACGTTGCAGAATATTCGAGCTCAAATGAAAGGCGCAGGCCAGTTTGCCTGGCAAGCCCCAGACCAAGCGGCGCAATTTTGTTTGACCAAAAAGATTAATCTGGATGAAGCACTGCGTTGGGCCGATCTCTCAATTCAGAATGAGGAGAGGTTCGAAAATCTCAGCACCAAGGCGGATATCCTTAAGGCGCTGAATCGACCGGATGAGGCGAAGAAAACCTGGGACCAGGCGCTTGGGAAGGCCGCTGCACCGCAACTATATACCTATGGTCGACAGCTGCAGAATCAGAAAAAGGGGACTGAAGCAATGGAGATCTTTAAAGAGGTTGCCAAGCGCTTTCCACAAGGAGTGTTTGGATATTTGGCTCAAGCACGCATTAAATCTGCAGCTGGTGATTTCGCCGGCGCGCTAAAAGATGCGAAACAGGCGCAAGATGCCGCTCCCAGTGATGCGCAGAAGCAGGCTATCCAGGGGCTCATCGATCGGCTCGGAGCGAAGCAGGACATCAATAAGTAACGCGGCTATCTCGGACTTGGGACGATAGCCTCGATGGGACGCTCACGGGAAAGTGCGCCGCTACGCGTGATGCACCACAGCATTAAGCGCTGTTGGCGCGCAGCAGTTGTTGCGATGCTGGCGGTCGCGGGCACGGCCAATTCCGCCGATGCGCCGCCGTTGCTATCTCCCGAACAGCCGAATGCTGGCGAGATTCAGCTCGCACTACAGAAGATCGATGTGCTTGGCCGGGTTCTTTACATTGCGGCTCACCCCGATGATGAAAACACAAACCTCATGGCGTTGTGGGCGAACGGCTCACTGTATGACGCCGCTTATCTTTCGATCACCCGTGGGGATGGCGGTCAGAACCTGATCGGCCCGGAACTGCGCGAGGGCCTCGGCGTTATTCGAACGGAAGAGTTACTTGCAGCGCGACGCATCGACCATGCCAACCAGTTCTTCTCGCGAGCAATCGATTTCGGGTTTTCAAAAACAGCGGAAGAGGCTCTGCGTTTCTGGGACCACGACAAAATTCTGTCCGATGTGGTTTGGGTGGTCCGAAAGTTCCGACCAGACGTGATGGTGACACGTTTTAGTCCCGAGGATCAATTGACGCATGGCCATCACACCGCGTCAGCCATGCTGGCCGTGGAGGCATTCTCGGCTGCCGGTGACCCAAATCGCTTCCCAGAGCAGCTGGCTTTCGTAAAACCGTGGCAGCCGACGCGGTTGGTTTGGAACACATCTCCATTTTTCTTCTCGAACCGCAACCTTCCTTTTGATCCGACGGGTCTGACCGTTTTGGAAGCAGGCGGTTACAATCCGCTTCTCGGGAAAGCGTACACGGAAATCGCAGCAGCCAGTCTGAGCATGCACAAGAGCCAGGGTGTAGGAAGCCCGCCACGACGCGGAGCGCGAAAGGAATATTTCAAACTGTTGGAAGGTCAGCCCATGAGGACTGCGCTTTTCGAAGGCATCGATACGACCTGGTCGCGTGTCCCGAATTCAGGATCTATTGCTAACGAAATTCGTCAGATCATTTCTCAGTTCCGTCCAGCCGATCCGGCCGCTTCGGTGCCTGCGTTATTGAAGCTAAGGCAGGCGATGAGCGGAATTAAAGATGACTCCTGGGTCCCCGAGAAAAAAGCCGAGTTGGATAAGATTATCGCCGCGTGTCTCGGCTTGCATGTCGAAGCGTCGACAACCAATGAAACCGTCACGCCAGGGCAAACGGTAACAATAAAGCTGGAGGCAATTAACCGGTGCGATATTCCAGTCACACTGCAGGAAGCACGTTGTTCGCTCACCGGCGACTCGATAAAAATTGATGCGGCGCTTCCACCAAACGAACTCGTAACGAAGGATCTGTCGTGCAGGATCCCGGAGAACACTCCTTATTCCCAGCCGTATTGGCTTCGTAAACCAGGAACGCTTGGTACCTTCGCTGTAGATGATCAACAGCTTATCGGTCTCCCGGAAAATCCGCCCAATCTTCCGGTAGAGATTGTCCTTCAAATCAACGGGCAGGAACTCCGTTACACCCTCGACGGGAAGTACCGCACGGTTGACCCGATAGCGGGCGAGCTGCGACGACCGTTAGTCATTGCGCCACCCGTTTTCACCAAGATCGGGGACGGCGCGTTGGTATTCCCGACGAATCAACCGAAACCCGTAGCAGTTCATGTCACGGCGGCCACCGGCCCTGTGAAAGGAGAACTTAAACTAGCTGTGCCGTCGGGATGGCGAGTCGATCCGCCATCTGTGCCTATAGATTTGAAGGGAGCCAATGCCGAGACGGTATCGACGTTTACTGTCAAGCCACCAGATCAGAATAGCGAAGGGATGTTGCGAGCCATCATTTCGATCGACGGGCGCAACTGTTCATTCGAGCGTGTGCGGATTTCCTATCCGCACATCGGCGTCCAAACGCTCATGCCGCCGGCAGAAGTAAAGCTTGTTCGGGCTGACATTCGCAAAGAAGGCGAGCGCATCGGTTACATTCCCGGTGCTGGCGATGATGTTGCAGAAAGTCTCCAAGAGATTGGGTACTCAGTGAAGATTTTGACCGAATCCGATATCACGGCAAAGAACCTCGCGCAGTTCTCTGCTGTCGTGCTTGGAATCCGCGCCTACAACACGCAGGACCGAATTGCGAACTGGTTGCCGGAGCTAATTGCTTATGTCAAGGCTGGCGGAGTTGTAATAGCACAGTACAACACGCTGGCAGAGCTTAAGACCGAGCAACTCGGGCCGTATCAATTGGAAATCTCACGCGATCGCGTTACTGACGAAAACGCAGAGATGCGCATTCTGGCGCCGAATCATCCACTCATGACTACCCCAAACAAAATCACGTCGAAAGATTTCGAGGGTTGGGTTCAGGAACGTGGACTTTACTTTCCTAAAAAATGGGACCCCGCTTGGACGGCGATCCTTTCGTCCAACGATCCAAACGAAAAGCCACTCGATGGCGGTCTGCTAGTTGCGAAGCTAGGCAAAGGTTACTTCATCTACACGAGTTATTCCTGGTTTCGACAATTGCCTGCCGGAGTCCCGGGAGCTTATCGGTTATTCTCGAACATGTTGTCATTGGGAAAATGAACCTAGGTGATGATAAGCCGGATGCGCGTTCCTGGCGCAAAGCGTACGGCCTGGCGCTTTCCCTTTTTGCGGTGGAGGTGGTGCTCCTCTACCTCTTCACCATCCGGTTTTCGTGAACCGGCTGGATTATTTCGTTCTCATCGCCACGATTCTGGCGATCCCGCTTTATGGTCTCTGGCGAACCCGTGGAAGCGCCTCGTTAGGCCAATATCTCAAGGGCGATGCGAGCATTCGTTGGGCTACAATCGGGCTTTCTGTGCTCGCGACACAGGCGGGACCGATCACGTTTCTCTCCATGCCGGGGCAGGCGTATGAGAGCGGCATAGGTTTTATTCAGAATTATTTTGGTCAGCCGCTCGCGCTGATCGTTGTGTGCGCCGTCTTCGTTCCGATCTATCAGCGCCTAAAAATTTACACGGCTTATCAGTACCTCGGCGAGCGATTTGACCAGAAGACGCGACTACTCGGTGCGTTCCTGTTTCTTGTGCAACGAGGCATCGCTGCCGGAATCACGATTTACGCGCCGGCCATTGTTCTTTCGGCCTTGCTCGGGTGGCGATTGAACCTGACCATCTGGCTCGCAGGCGGACTGGTTATCATCTACACGGTGGTGGGCGGGACCAAGATCGTTAGCATCACCCAACGCTACCAGATGATCGTGATTTTGGTCGGCATGGCGATTGCATTTGCGGTCGCGGTTTACCGGCTATCGCCGGATCTATCATTTGAAGGCACGCTATCGGTCGCAGGTACAATGGGCAAACTGGAGGCGGTCGATTTCTCAGTAGATCCGCATAAGCGCTACACGTTCTGGTCCGGCTTGATTGGCGGCTTTTTTCTCGCGCTTTCCTATTTCGGAGCGGACCAATCGCAGGTGCAACGATATCTCGCGGGCGGCTCGCTCAAAGAGAGCCGTCTCGGATTGCTCTTCAACGCTGTGGTGAAGGTCCCGATGCAATTTTTTATTCTCCTGCTCGGCGCGATTGTTTTCATGTTTTATCAATTCGAAAAGCCGCCTGTTTATTTCAATCAGCCAGCGTACCAGCGTGCGGTGGAGAGTGGCTATGGGCCGCAGTTAGCGGCGTTGCAAACGCAATTCGATGACGTTTTCGTACAAAAACGCGCTGCGATTCGCGCCCTTTCCAGCGTATCGTCGAACCTTTCGTCAAACGAGCGCGACGTCGCTACGACCAAACTGCGCGAACTCGACGCGCAGGCGCATGAGTTGCGCAACCGAACCAAGGGAGTTCTCGAGCAAGCAGGCGCGGATCCAAAGAGCAAGGAGTCGGATTACGTATTTATTACTTTTATTCTTCAACAAATGCCGCACGGACTTGTCGGATTACTGATCGCAGTGATCTTGTGCGCGACCATGTCGGCGACCTCAGCAATTCTGAATGCTCTCGGTTCCACCACGGCGATCGACTTTTATCGTCCGCTGATTCGCCCACACGCGACGGATCACCATTATGTCGTCGCGGCGAAAGCGCTGACCGCGGCGTGGGGATTGATGGCGATCGGCGTGGCTTCGTTTGCAAGTCTGGTCGAAAATCTAGTCGAAGCTGGCAACATTCTGGGCTCGGTGTTTTATGGCAGCATTCTCGGTCTCTTTCTGGCAGGGTTCTTTATTCGTCGAGTTTCCGGATCCGCCGTATTTTTCGGGGCGCTCTTTGCGCAAACGCTCGTCTTCGTCCTGTTCGCTACAACGAATATCGGTTACCTTTGGTATAATTTTATTGGATGCGCGACCGTGCTGATCCTGGCGCCGGCCCTGCAGCAAACTATCTTTCGCAACACGAAAGCTTCTGCCGGGGCATGAAACTCATTCTGGGAGATGGATCACCCGATTATTTGTTTCGGCCAGCAACCGTGCGGTTTTTTTCCCAAGCGATTCTTGTTCGCTAAGATTCTGGCGGCCCGACGTCTTCAAAGGGAGATTGGCGGAGAAATTGTGTTTTTCTTTCATGACAGTGACCATGACCCGCGCGAGACGATTACCATTTTGCGAGATCGAAACAGCAACCAGGAAGTCGCCCTAAACTTTCAGTTCGAAAATCGGATCCAAAGACAGTTCTCGCCTTTGTACGCCAAACGTGTTCTTCCAGAATGGCAGGAGAAAACTGCGCGCCAACTTCCAACCTATGTTGGGCAGTCTCTAGTCACACACTTCAAGGAGATCAAATGCTCGAACGTCGCCGACTTTTGTCTCGAAATGTACAAGCGAATGGGGTTGCTCGAAGGTGTAAGGGTAGAGCGATCCAGTTCAGCCGACTTCAGAACGCGTGCGGTGGCGGTTTCAGACTATTTTGTCGATCAGCGTTACGAAGGAGAGATCGTTCGTGCACGCTACCGCGACGGGAAATTGTTGCTGCACAAAGGAGGCGATCGGTTTCTACAGATTCCCGTAGGAGAATTTGGTCCGGAGCAGATCAGCCCAACGCGCGATACGCGTTTCCATTGGATGCAGTCAGTGATTGGATGCACCCATTATGTCGCCGGTGCGAGCGAGCAGCATTACATCAATAAGGCTGATGCTCCCATGGTGAAATTCATCAAGCGCGACGAAATTTCTGACTTCGACAGGGCGTATACGGAATCGTAATGGAATCGGGGCCACTGAAAATTGGGATTGCGTGTTTTCCGCTGATTGGCGGGAGTGGGATTTTGGCGACAGCCCTTGGCTCAGAACTGGCGCGCCGAGGTCACGAAGTTTACCTGTTCAGTTATGCTCTACCCGTTCGGCTCGACCTGCCGCAAGAAGGTCTTCATTTTCATCGAATCGAATTTGCGGACAATGCTTTGTTTCCGTGTCCGGACTACACTCTGCCGCTCGCGGTGAAAATGGCGGAAGTGGCGCGTTCCCAGCACCTCGATCTTTTTCATGTTCATTACGCGGTGCCACATGCCTTGGCGGCTTGTTTGGCCTCGCAGATCGTCGGACCGTCGGCTCCGCGCATCGTCACAACTTTGCACGGAAGCGATACGACTTTGCTGGGGCAAGATCCTGATTACCGCACTGCCATCGAGCATGCCCTTGTGCACTCCGATGCCGTGACAGCAGTTTCAGAAAATCTTCGGAATCAAACCCAGGAAATCTTTTCTGTGAAACGAACGATTGAAGTGATTCCGAATTTCTTCGCTCCTAATAAACCGAAGAGGAGTCGCGAAGAAGTTCGACGCAACTTGGACGTGAACGACAAATTCCTCGTGCTGCACATGTCAAATTTGCGCCCGGTCAAACGCATCGACCTTTTATTGCGCACGATCGCCTTATCAAAGAACCGATCGCGCCTTCGTTTATTAGTTTTAGCAGGCGGCCCGTTTGAACCTTATGAGCCATTGCTCGATGAGTTAGGAATCCGCGACATCGTTATTGTTCGCCAGAATATGGCTGTGGTGGAGGAGTATTTGGAGGCCGCGGACGCGGGACTCTACACATCCGAATACGAAAGCTTTGGTCTGGGCATTCTTGAAACCGTATTTCATGGTAAACCTGTCGTCGCCTTCCGCGTCGGCGGTATCCCCGAAGTTTTAGGCGACTCTTATCCCCTATATCCTTTCGGGGATGTAACCGCGGCTGCTTCTGCATTAGATGCGTTGGTAGAGAATCCGAATTTGGCCAGGGAACTCGGCGAACAGAGTGGTGCTCGCGCGCGCGAAAGGTTCTCAGCAGATCGCGTTGTTCCTCAATACGAAGCGTTGTATCGTCGTGTAGTGGCCGGCTGAAACGCGTGACCGTAAAACCGCGTTATTGTCGGTCTGAAACGCGACCGACGCGCGTTTTGTCTAAGGTTTTACCAACACCGGTGTCCCAATGTGGGCTGCGTCATAAAACTGACGCGCTTTCCAATAAGGCATTCTAATGCATCCGTGCGATGCAGGCTCCCCCGGCAGGTAACCCTGGTGTAATCCGTAGCCCGGCGAGAACTCGAGAAAATAAGGCATCGGGGCGCCCACGAAGTGGGCATGCGGTGGTTTGGAGTCACGCCTGCTATCGACGTTGGCTTTCACGATTCGGCCCGAATCATCAACGTAATCACCATAGACACTGGAGCGGTGATCTTCGTCCTTGCGAATGACTTGAAAACGACCAGTCGGTGTGCGGTATCCTTCGCGACCACTGGATATGCGGGACGACGCGGTTATATATCCCGCGCGGTAGATATAGGCTTCCTGCTTCCGCAAACTCACGACGATCGTGGGCCGGCCGGAATGACTCTCCGGTAACTTCGACGTGACCAGGTCGGTCATAGTGCTGCAGCTGCTCAAAGCCACGAGGATCGCGGCGAGCGTACAAAATTGTGATAGTCGATTCATCATTGGTCCCATCCTCCTCAGCGGCCACTAAGCAACAGAAAACCAGTCTCGGCAAACCATCCGAACCGAATCGCATTAGGCAACGCAGCACTGCTCACTGGTTGACTTCAAATCGTAATTGGCGAAGCACGTGACTCTTAAACACGATCGTCGCGAGGTAAAAGATACCGCGCTACCAAATACGTTACCGATTCTTTCCACCGGGGGATGTTACCCACAAAGGCTAGAACTTTGACTCCAAGGGAACAAAGAACTCTGTAGCGCGCCAGGCTTCGCAACCAGCGAGGACGCGCCAAGCGCGGGTGCTCCGTTGCCCGGAGCCTAGGCTCCGCTTTAATGGTTTCTGCGATTTTAGTTGAAAAAGATGTAACCCGTCCCTAATTTTACTGCGCGATCGCCAATGGCCAACCAAACCACATTGGTAGAACGGATCGAGACTCGCGTACAAAGAGAGGACAGTGGCCAGATCGCGGTTGGCACACACGTCCTGCGGATCGGTCCAGTCCACGGAGGAATCGTTGATGCGGCCGCATCGAGGCAACAGCCTCGACCCAAGGCGCGTCCAGTCCCGATCCAGCTTCGACCGCGCCCGTTTCCGGCTATTTTGGATCGCATTGAAGAGAGCACAGCAGCGATTCGCGCGTTGGAAAGTCTAGAGTCGGTAGAGCTATTTGGGGAGGCAGGAATAGGGAAGACTGTTGTTTTGCGCCATTTGGCGCACACGATTAATTCCAAGCTTTTCCAAGACGGTATCATTTATCGGGAGATACGCGGCGTTCCGCCCGACGACATACTGCAGCTGCTCTGGGGTGATTTCTTCGAATGCGACGTTCCTTTTAAACCGGCTGATTCGCAATTACGCAACGACTTGCAGACCAAAAATGCATTGGTTATCCTCGACTCGGCCGAATTGACGCGCACTGAGGCTGAGCGAGTAATGAACGTCGCGGCGGCTTGCACGTTCTTGCTAGGTTCTCCTGAGCGGCATTTGTGGGGTAGTGAAGCGCACGCGACGCAGCTTGATGGCTTGCCGGCGAAAGATGTAAAGACACTGATCGAGCGAGAGCTAAGTCGACCTTTGACGGCGGATGAAGCGTTGGCCGTCGAGCCAATCACGGTCGCATTGAAAGGGAATCCTCTGCGCATTCTCCAAGAGGTTTCAATAGCGCAGTTGAATGATCGCTCTCTGACGAACGTTGCGCAGGATTTGCGATCAGATGGTTCACCAGAAAAATTAGCGGCGCATATCACCGCATCGCTTTCCAGCGCGCAGCGCCGGATTCTTTCCGCGCTCGCAATTTTTAGTGGTGCTCCAGTGCAAGCGACAACGCTCGGCGAATTGCTGCAGATCGACAATGTCGAGACAATTCTGGAAGAACTTGAAGAGCGTCACCTAGTGCGCACCCACGCGTCTTCCACGCGCACGGCACGGACCGGTGCAAATGCCGGATTTGCCGAAGCCGAGCGGGCGGAATTTCGCAATCATCCGTCCGCAGGAAAACTCGCGCGGCCATTACAAACACCAATTCAATTTGCATTCCTCAGCTACGCCCGTGAAGACGCCGAGTTCGTATTGCGTCTTGCCAAAGACTTGCGGGTGGGAGGGGCGGGCGTGTGGGTAGACCAACTCGACATTGCGCCCGGTCAGCGCTGGGACCGTGCCGTTGAGGACGCTTTGGCAAAGTGTCTCGAACTTGTCGTGATTCTTTCACCCGCTGCCGTGGAATCCACTAACGTGATGGACGAGGTCTCGCTTGCGTTGGAAGACGGTAAAATGGTTGTCCCTGTCCTACATAGTCAATGTAAGGTTCCGTTTCGGCTGCGCCGCTTACAGTACGTTGATCTCTCGCTGGACTACAAGGCAGGCCTTGATCGACTTCTTGAGACGCTCGGCGATGGGGCAGGAGGAACTGCCAAAATATCAGGGCGGTTCGAAACAGCGCGCAGCCTGGCAGCGCGGGAGCCACCAACAGCCTTGGCGTCGGAAAAGCCTGAAGATGCTGTGGACGCGCGCAGCCAGCGGAGGTACACGCTGGCCGGAGAATTTGTTCTATTCATGCCGGAGCGGGCGGAGGCAACTGAAGGGCGAAAACGAGCCGTCGCCTATTTTGCAGATTGGGTTGAGCCGCGCCAGCGCGACGTAAAAACAATTCTCGAAACACTGCCTGTTCTGATGCACAGCCTGCGCTGGGGCGTCAAGTTCGGCATGGCAGCGGAGGTCATGCGCATAACAAGGTCCCTGGAGCTCACATTGGTTTTGACCGGTCGCTGGGAATCCTGGACGAATGCCTTGGGTTTAGCCGCTCAATCCGCGACTGCCGCAGGCGACAAAGCCGCCCTGGGGTGGGTACGTCATCAAGATGGCACGAAAGCAATTTGTGAGGGGAACTTTTCCGAAGCACGGCAATCGCTTGAGCAAGCCCTGCAAATACGCGAAGAGCTTCGCGACAAAGCTGGCGCAGGCGTCACTCGCCACAACCTGAAATTAGTTGCCGCTCCGACAATTCCACTGTGGAAACCCTGGAAGTTACTCGCTGGCTTGGGTGCGGTAATTTGCGCGGTCATCGTTGCCGTGGCCGTCGCATCGAAATTCCGCTTGTGGTCGCCATCAGCGATTCCAGCACCGCCGGTAACTTCAACAACCACACCGGCACCGGCATCAACGACTCCAGCCCCGACAGTAACTTCAATAACCACACCGGCACGAACACCAGCGACTCCAGCCCCGACAGTAACTTCAATAACCACACCGGCACCAACATCAGCGACTCCAGCTCTGGCGGTACCAGTGGCTACACCGGCACCGGCAGTAGCGATTCTGGCCCCTATCATAACTCCAGCCGGGACAGCGCCGCTGCCGGTGATTCCTGTAATTCCTTCGATAACTCCGAACATTCCTCTCAACCCCTCGCTAGTGGCGCGAATTGTCAGATTCACGGGAACTCCTACAACGATTGTTCGCGGAGAGAGTGTGAAGCTTTCTTACAAATTGGAGAATGCCGAACACGCTTCTATTGATCCTTTAGTCGGTAAAGTCGATTCGACTGAGGGGAATCTTAGTGTCTCACCGGTTGAGCGTACCGTATATACCCTGACAATGTTCGGTCGCGATGGCGTGACAGAACGGCAGCGAATCACGATCGACGTTCAACCCCGACGGCGCGAAAAACCGAAAAGTGAGGTATCCAAAAAGCGCGACAAGAGTTCTCCTACTCCGGGCTCACGTGGGGCTACCGGTGCGCCAGGCCAGCGCGGTGCGCTACAAATCGGTGCTGGCCCCCGTGGGCCTACTGCTACGCCAAAGCCACGCCCTAACATACCAAGCGGGGTCGGACGGGGCCTCTACCACAAACCGGATCGGCCTTGAGGACGGCCAGCACATAGGCGTTGCCGAAATCATACAATGGCTACGTGCTTTTTCGCGCAAGAGCCCGCACTCAACGAACGACGCCAACTGACACACTTGTCAGAGACCACCAGCAAGGATCTGATCATTGCGACGACGGATTTGTTCCGGAACAACTTCCTCGTAAACGGCCGCAAAATTCCACTCATCCTCGGCACTTTCGTTGGGTACTTGAAGCACCGTAAACCACCGATTCAGTAAGCAGAAGTGTCCGATTAACCAAGTAAGTTCGACAATCTGGGCATCGACGTGACGAGACATCTCTTCCGTGGTGAGGTTCTTCAGCTGGTCGTCCTTTAGATTGTGTTCGGTTAATATCCGGCGCAGTTCCTGGAATTCCTGGTCGGTCACAAGGTGAGCATCTCTTGTCACCTTCGCCGTATAATCGAGCACGACGCGTTCTCGCTCGGTGTAGGTCTCAGGGTGCTTTTCGTGTTCATGAAGATGCAAATATTTCGGTATGGCCTCGTCTCTGCGACCAGCATCCGCAAAGAGACTTAGCCCGATAACCGAGTGATGGGTCACCGAATAACGCGCTCGGTTAATCAGCGAGGTCCGAGAAATCACGAGTTCTTTGATGAAACGGTCGTTGAACCCCGCCTCTTGGACATCTCCGCGCACAGTGCGTGGATCGAAGATGAAGGTGTTGATGAATTCCACCCCCGTTTGCAGGAGACGCGGTGTGTATGCCATTACCTTGCAAAGATTATTAGGATTTCCTCCCCAAGTAAGCTCTCCCGTGATCATTCCAGCCTGGGTATGGGCATCAAGTTCATCGCGTTGCAGCGGCCGGATGCGGGTCCAAGGACCTTGTTTGATTCTCGTCATAATTCTATGGCTTTCGTTGGGATTTAAGCGTTACTGCGATGAATTGCTTTGTATATGACTCCGTGCTTCCGGGGTTGCTTCTACAAAGTTTTGGCCTCGTTCTGCTGGCCGAGGGCATGATCGTAAATTTATCGTTTCTCCGAGGGCTTCCCGGGACTCTTTGGCGCGCGTTGTGTAGATTTTGCTTGTCTAGCGTCCGCGACCGACGCGCCCGCCTGGTGCTTGCGCAAATCCCACAAAAGCCAATCATCGTTTGGAACAAATTTTTTCGCGGTACGATCCCACTTCTGCGGAAGCTCGCGATTAAGTTTTTCAAGGAAGGGAAGGAGTGGCTTTTGCGGCGGCTGATCCTTTTCGTGTTTATCAAATGAGATCTCCGTCCAGCCGAACCGCTCGCGGTAGTGTCCGAAGCCGAAGCCGTCGAAGAAATGTTCACCGCCCACCAATGGCATATACCAGAGGCTCGGGCTCGCGTTTTTATTCTCCTTTATAGGAACCTGGGCGATGAGCTCCTCCAACAGTGCCGCGGCGGCGGCGTCCTTGGCTAGATGCTCCTGGAGACGCGAAAGCGCCGGAAAACTGACGTAGGGACTGACGAACAGAACTGGCTTGCGTTGGTCGCGCGCTATGATGATCTCGTGAGGAGTGCCGACACTGTAAACATTCGTCGGACAGTAACAAATTATGAAGTCGCTCGTGTCGACCATGCGAAGATCAATATGGAGTGCGCCCCAGAAGCCCTCAGCTACATGCGCGCGCGCCGCGGCACCTTCCTCCCCGCTCTTATAGGTCCATACGGCCCGGGCATCTGTCGTTCCTTCCCCTTCGCGGCCGTAATCATGCATGTTCCGAACTTCTGGTTTCTCCCAGGGGTCAAATACGATCACCCCCAGTCTGCGAAGGAATTGACCAATTCTTGTGCGCCAACCAGTGGCCTTCTCTGCGGCTCGGGAGGCAACGAAGTCCATCGGCCCTGACAGATAAACTCGCGCATCGCGCAACAGACCGTCTTCTGCGTTATCAGCCAATTCCACTCTTTTTGTCTTCATAGGCGTTAAGGGAGATCTGTTATACTCGCTGAAACTGAGTGTTTAGGAAGTCGCCTCGACCATTCAAAGTGAGCCCGACATAGGGTCTCAACAAATTGCCCGGGACTTGGACTCGGCGAGCAACCGGCGAGAACAATTCAACTGCGATCTCGTTGAATCTTGTGTTCGGCTCCGGAGTGCTCTCAGAAGAATGTTCCCACCAGACCAGCCACTCATTGGTCGCGCAGAAAATAACGGCATCTAAGCTCCCAGGGACCTTCTGAAGCTCAGCTGCGACCTGGCCCAATCTCTTCAGAAAGCCCGCTTCTTTTAACTTGGACCGTCGGGTGCCGGCATACAGACGCGCACTTCCGATCTGCCAGTCGACCGACTTCGGAAACAGGTGGTATGCCTTGTCTGGCTGTACTTCGCCGGTGAACATTTCCGGAAAACTGCTAGCGCTCGCTTTCATATCAAAAAGGAGTTGATGAAGTTCACTATAGCTCCGGCCTCCCACGCATCGCTTCGCTTCATGATATGCCCCCTGTGTTTGATAGAACACCAGGGCTATCTCATCCGGCATCCCCTCACTTTTGGTTTCAGGCAAAACAGCAGGGAGGTAAGCTGTTAGTCCAAACAACCTTTGCATCTGCACGGTCATAGGCATGAAAACCGTGCCGAGCTTCTCGACAAATACACTTCTCTTCAATGGTCGGTTCTTCCTTCCTCGGAAGACACGTACCGCGTCCGCCGATACCGGAACGGTTGTCCTGCTTGGAGTTGAGCTATTCTGCGTAGCACGGGCTTCGCTTAACAACTGCCATCCACGTAACAGCTCCAAATTGAGGTTATTCAATTCTACGGACGACTGAGCTTGATCTTGTTCCGCCGCAAGCAACCGCTCGCTCGCATCCCCGATAGACTTGGCGAGGCCCTTACCGCGATTCCTTAGCGCTGCACTTAAGAACCCGCCTTGGATGATCGCGTGAATGCGACGGACACCGACGTCGGTGGGCTCATTCTCAGTCGCAAGGCGTGGATCATCTTCAAATGCGGCAGTAACAGCGATTTTAGCAGCGGTGCTCGAGGTACTGAAAATCCCAAAAACTTTCCGTTTCGCCAATTCGAATGCTTGTCTGCTTGTTATGCCTCCCGACCACAGAATGGAGATCCCCAATTCCTTTGCGTACCCCAGGATTTCCTCGATATCGGCAAGGCTCAAAACCCCAATATCGTTCGCCACATTAGGCTGGCGGATCAACCGCCGTGGATTGACACGATCCGGGCTATCGAAAAGCACGATCTTCGCGCCGGCTCCGCGAGCGGTTTTCAGCCAGAGCTTCGCCGCGTCTTTACACCGGGTGTCGTCATAAACGTCTTCAGCGGTAAGCAACGGTGTGTCTACGTAAAAAGCAGGAATCGCGGTCCAGTCGGCAGTCCATCCTGTTATCATTTCGATCACAGCGCCCTGCTCTTCGAGAGTCATTGGCATCAGACCGTATTTCCCGGCGGAAAAGCCGTTCGTGCGCGCCGTGTGGAGGCCGGTCCAAATGGTGCGTGCGGCCGTTTCGATATCAAGGTGATATCGATAGGTCAGGCGAACCGCGAGTTGACGCGATAGTCTCAGTAACCGACGCAAGTGTTCGGGATCCAGAATATTTAGTAGCGACTGGATTCCCAATCGCCGGCGAGCAGGTTCGCGAAGGTCCGCATCGATCGCTAACTCGCGTATACCCGCGTCAGCTGCGAGCTTCATAATGCGTTCGATTACGTCGATTTCGTCATCCGTAATCCTGTCTTCGAAAGCGACGAGAACGGACAGCTGGTGAATCTCTGCTGGTCCCATCTTTCCCTCTTTACGTCCTGCTTCCAGTTTGGTGACCACGCCTTTGAGCGATTTGATCGGCGCTTTGGGCTCGACCGAAAGCCGCACTGTGAGCGGTCTGGGCTGTCCATCCGGCGTGTGCACAAAAGGCTCAAATGCGGCGAAGACGTTGTCCAGCCACTGCTTGTCATTCGCGGATTTTTCGGTTACCGCGAATTCAGGGAGCTGTTGGGTTAGTCGTGTATTGACTCGAACACCGACGTTCGTGGTGAGCAGGAGGCGCCCCGCGGCCGCATCTGAGAGGTCTTCATATTCCGGCGGCCCAATAGGCACTTCACCCGCGCTCGTCATGCGCTCGCCGTCCAGAGCGATACCCAGGCTCACCGGGTCGATCGGCCACAGAGCCTTTGCCTTTGCGGATGCATAAGCCGCGTTAACGATCGTCTCTCCGGCGCTTCCTTCGTCGCTCACCGCAAACAACGGACCGAAACGTTCGCTATCGTATGTATCCAACGGAAAGTGATAACACTTTTTCCGATGACGAGAGCTAATGCTGGTCTCCATGCTCATGTGCTCGAAAGGTGGCAAACCGAGCTATCGTGCCATTGTCGCTAACACCTCGTTTGATGCAAGAACAGAAAATACGCTTCGTGGCAACAGTCGCCGCTCTAGTATCACCTTATTCTGAGCTACCGTATTTGCAGCGGACGCTTATGCCCACGAAATAGAGACGTGAAGCATCTACGATCGCCTAAGGATCTGCATACCCGTAAAGAGCGGAAAGCTGCAGGCAAGGCTTTGCGGGACAAATGTCCGCGGAGGTCGAACGCGGTATGGAGGGCACCGAGAAATCGCCGGGATCCGGTCGAATTATTGGTTCAATCCAGCAAGGACCGCATTCCAAACCTCATACCAATCCGATACGGGCGAATGATGCAAAGTCCTTTCGCTTTTTATCGCGGCGCCGCTGTGATTATGGCGTCGGATCTGGCCCTCATGCCAACGTCTGGAATCCGGGTACAAGCCTGCGGTGATTGTCATCTGATGAATTTCGGAGGATTTGGAACTCCGGAGCGACGCATCATTTTTGACATCAGCGATTTTGACGAGACGCTGCCGGCGCCGTGGGAATGGGATCTGAAGCGATTAGCCGTCAGCTTTGTCCTTGCCGGGCGCAATAACGGCTTCAAGGAACCGGAATCGCGTAAAGCAGCTCGGCGCTGCATCCAAAGTTACCGCGAACACATGCACTGTTACGCGGAAATAGGCGCTTTGGAAATGTGGTATCAGCGGATGGATAACATGGTCGCATGTATCAAAAGTAGGAAGTGGAAGAAGATCGTTCAAAAGCAGATCGCGAAAGCCGCAACGCGCACAGTGGCAGAGTATGATTTTCCAAAACTCGCAAGCGTCAAAAATGCCCAAATCCAAATTAAGGACAACCCGCCTTTAATTTTCCATCAAAGAGGAGTGGGAACGGCAGAATACGATCGACTCGTTAAAGACGCATTTCGCTGCTATCGAGAAACACTTCCGGATGATCTCAAAACTTTGTTGGATCGCTACGAAGTCAAAGATGTTGCGGCCAAGGTTGTCGGAGTTGGCAGCGTGGGTACCCGCTGTGCCATTCTGCTAATAGTTACCGGCGATGGCGAGCCTCTGTTTCTCCAGGTCAAAGAGGCGCATGAGAGCGTTTTGGAGCCGTATGCCGGAAAAAGTGTTTACTCAAACGACGGTCAGAGAGTAGTAGCCGGCCAACGACTAATGCAGGCAGCAAGCGATATGTTTTTGGGCTGGACAGAACAATTGGGGCGGCATTTTTACGTACGACAGTTACGCGATATCAAGATCGAACCGCTCGTGGAAACTTTCGATTCGCGTGCTCTGGCAGACTATGGTGAGTGGTGTGGATGGGCGCTTGCCCGAGCGCATGCCAAGTCGGGAGATGCCGCGATGATCAGCGGATATCTCGGTAACTCCAGCAGGTTCGATGACGCGGTTTCAAATTTCGCCATGGCTTACGCCGATCAAAACGAGCGGGATTATCAGGCTTTACTGGAAGCAATTCGTGGCGGTAAGATTGAGGTGCTTCGAGAGTAAACACGGCTACGGCTGCCATAAGCTCGGCATTGATTTGATAAGGCAATTCCACCAAGAAACTCCGCACTCCGTGAATTTCGCGTTGACATGGTTTCGTGCCTTTGCCTAATCTCGATGGCTGGCGCGACGAGCGATTGGCGGGTGAGGCGACCATGAAAAATTTCTTCGGTTCCGATCCTTCCATGCGACTCGAACTAGAGCAGCGCCTGGCCGCCGGGATCAACCTTCCCGATGCGGAACGCCTCGGCGTTGCACTTCCTGCTGTTCGCTCGTGCGTCACTGGCACATCTGGCCCCGACCCGCTTGCACAACGGCTCGTGACCGCCTTCGTTCGACCGGCCGTTCCGATGGGTGTGGCCTTGGGGGACGTCGAATCGCGATATTGGAATCGCCGCCTCGCTTTGGCCGGACGCGAGCTGTCCCGTGCGGCAACCGCTGTCGCGCGTGTCTGGCTCGACGGTCATCCCGCTCTACGGTGGGCTGGCACCTGCTGGTTCGTCACGGACAAGTGGGCAGTCACCACAAGGGCGGTCGCCCAGGAAATTCGTCACCCGGGTGTCAAGGCACGCGTGGAGCAGGGTGGTCAATCGTTCGCTGTCGTCGACGTTCGCACCCACGACGGTTCGCCGATCAATTCTCTACTGGCGTTCCTGGTCCTTGACGGTGCTCGCCAGTTCACCAATGGCTGGCACACGTCGGAGCGGAGCAGTGGGAAGAGCGGGGCGGTGGCCACCATTGGGTACTCTGCGCGCGACTCGCGGACAGGGGACCCATTGCTCGATCTCGTCTACGAACGGAGCTTCAACCAGAAGTGCGTCGCCCCTGGACGGCTGTTGAATTTATCCGACGATGGCTTTTTGACACACGACTGCGCGTCTGTCGGAAACACGGCCGGAGCCGTGATTGTCGATCTCGTAATGGGCCACGTAGTCGGCCTTCACATCAGCGGTGCGCTCGATGGGCCAGGTGCCGGGGTTGCGTGGTCCACGATCGAACAGGCACTGCGCGCGCTGGGGGAACGCATAGTGGTCGCGGCTCCCGAGATTGGCGCGGACGCGCTGGAAAGACGTGGGCGCAACGCCGAAGACTATGAGGGTCGCCAAGGGTACCGCAGCGATTTTCTGGGGATCGACGTGCCGGCGCCAACAGCCGGACCAACCATAAAAGACGATGTCAATACATTCACAGTGGGCGGCAAGGAGACGACACTCCTACCGTACACGCATTTCTCCGTCTGCATGAGCAAGGCCCGACGCATGTGCCGGTTCACCGCGTGCAACGTCGAGGGCGGGGCCCTGCAGGACATCGGCCGCGCGGGTATCCCCTGGCGTCTCGACGCACGATTCGACGAAGCGCTCCAGGCCGGCGACGATCTGTATCGAGATAACGATCTCGATCGTGGACACATGGTGCGCCGACTCGATCCGGTGTGGGGGGACGATCAGGCAGCCCAAGCTGCGAATGAAGACACGTTCCACTTCACGAACTCATGTCCGCAGCACAAAGATCTGAACCAGAAGACATGGAACGATTTGGAAGACTACGTGCTCCAGAACGCGGGGGAGTTCCGACTGAAGATCAACGTCTTCACGGGCCCCGTGTTTCGCGCCGACGATCCCGACTACCGTGACTTCCAGCTTCCGCTCGACTTCTGGAAAGTGGTTGTAATGGTGAAGGATGACGGAACGCTGTCAGCGACTGCCTATACACTGAGCCAACGCGACCTCGTGACTGGGCTCGAATTCGTGTTCGGCGAGTTCCGGACCTACCAGATTCGGCTGCGTCAAGTCGAGGAGTGGACAGGGCTCGATTTCGGCGAGTTGCGCAACTTCGATCCGAAAGACGCGCTCGAGAGCGCGGGCGGCGCAGTCGAGATCAAGGGACCTCAAGACATTCAGCTGTGACGCGAGATGACCTCTGAGGAGTGGGAGGACTTTGCGCTGGAAGTTGCGCTCGCGCTGAAGACGTTCGATTGGCCGCGAAGTGACGCCCTCTGCGAGCGGATCGCGTGCGCAATCCGTAGTGACCCGAGCGGCGCCGCAGCGCCAGTGTGCCGGATACTGAAGCGACTCCGCCGGGCACGACGATTTCAATCGATGGCGCTCCTAGCGGATGCGATATTCGAGAGTGGTGTCGCGCCGGTGGAGGCGGGAATTCAGTACGCGCAGGCGTTAACGGACACACGGTGTCTTTCGCCAGCCGAAGCCTTCCTGGACTGGCTCTCGCGGCGCCCCGACGCGGCTTCGATGGCCAGCGAAATAGTTGGCTTGCGAGGCAGGATTGCCAAGCAGCACCATGTCAATACGCCGGACGCGCAGATCGATCGCGCGCGTCGCTATCTCGTCGAGTCCGTGCGCCACTACCTGGCTGGATTCGATCTCGACCGCAGCGTGTACTTCTGGCACGGCATCAACGCGGCCGCGCTGATTGCGCGCGCGCATCGCAAAGGGATCCCCGTCGACCAGTTCCCGGCCTCAAAGGTGCTTGCGCGCTCGATTGTGGAGACGGTGATGTCGCCGGGGAGAACGGGCGATCAACACGATGTGTGGAGGATAGGAACGGAGCTCGAAGCCCACATCGCCCTGAACGATTGGGTGCGCGCCGCAGATGCCACAGTCAGGTACACAGCTGCAGAAGAGGCGGATGCCTTTCAAATCGCAAGCACGCTTCGCCAGTTGACCGAGGTCTGGGAGCTGACGAGCAATGCGCCGCCAGGATCTCAGGTTCTCCCGACGTTGCGCGGGGCGCTTCTTGCTCGAGAAGGTGGCGGCTTTCGTCTGGAGCCACATCAGGTGGCAGCGGATCGCGAAGGATCCGCCGGGCTGGAGAAGGTCTTTGGCGCAGGCCAATTCAAGACCGTTAAATGGTATCAGCACGGTCTGGAGTGCTGCGAGTCCATCGCCAGAATCGAAACATCGGAAGGAAACTCGGAGGGCACAGGTTGGGTATGTCGGGCGGATGCACTGTTCGGCAATGGATCCGACAAGTTGCTGCTCGTCACGAACTCACATGTGGTGAACGCCGAGGGCGGCGAAGGCGCCTTGAGATTCGACAAGGCCATGGTGAGGTTCGAGATGAGTGGTCACGTCTCTCGCTGCTCCTCCATCGTGTGGTCATCACCGATCAAGGAGTGCGACGCCACGATCGTCGAGCTCGACTCGCTTCCTCCGAAAATTGCTTGCCTATCGCTGTCAGACGAACCGCTGACGATGCCGCCGCCAAGTGAGAGGGCTCGGCGGCTCTACATCATCGGCTACGCCGGCGGACGCCAGCTTTCCTTCTCCTTCGACGACAACATCATGATCGCGTGCGGCGACCGCCGCGTGCACTACCGGACGCCGACCGAAGGGGGGAGCTCTGGCAGTCCGGTGTTCAACGAAGACAGCTGGGACGTCGTCGCACTGCATCATGCAGGTAAGGCGAAAATGCCGAAGCTCGACGACCCCGCGTCGTTTTATGAAGCGAACGAGGGCATTCCGATAGCGGCGATCCGCGCCGCGATTCGAGCCAAGGCGTAAACACAACCTCGACAAGTGAAGAAGGCGTTGAAGCCAACCAGGTCCGATTTCTCTCCGGTGTCGCCTGGGTGGTGCTTGGAGGACTTGCCTTCATTACTCTGCCGCTCAATTTGTCGATTCAAGCAGGCCGATGACGCGCATACAGATTTGCCCAATTGGAACCTACCAATCGCTCGAGCGAGCTGCAGAGAGCGGATAATAACGTAAGTGAGCTCATGGGACCGACAAGTACGGTGGAACTTCGGTGAGCGCCTTAGCAGAGGAAATAAACGTCTTTGGCAGGTTTTTTGGGATATATGCGAGGTCAGGCGCGCGAATCCGCAATAGCGCAGCTTGATCAATCAGGGCGCCGGAACGGATCTCCCGGTAGCGCCCCAAATTGCAGCCTGGGTAACGAATTTTTAATTGCGGGCAATACGTGAGTTTTGGCCAAATTTCTCCAAGATACCAGGTTGCAGGTTCAAACGAACTGTTTATCGGTTCGGCCCAGGCTTGGGGAGGCTTTTCGGCAACAAGCGCGTTTAATTTTTCTGCATCGAAATATAGACCAGCAGTCGCTGCTTGCACTTGCATCCATTGGAACGAATTCCACCATAGTCGACCGCGTTCTGGTGGACCACCCCCACCAATGTCGGAATGCACGCCAGGAAACCACAACTCAAGGACGTCTTGTGTGGGCGCCGGTCGAAACA
>Ga0193735_1000031_pt1 | contig 50696 bp, 53 predicted proteins | sample U1m2metaG_FD_145080 | JGI IMG/M metagenome (GOLD analysis project Ga0193735, IMG submission 145080) | Soil microbial communities from a riparian zone of the East river system, Colorado, United States - U1m2 | ecosystem: Environmental > Terrestrial > Soil > Riparian zone | place: USA: East River... | reverse complement strand
AATTATCATCATTTACAAAGGAGCATCTAATATATACTCCAGCACAGCTTGCTATCAAGCCAAAGTATGATGGTGATGTAGAGTTGCAGATTGGCACCAGGGGTGCAGATCATGGTTGACGCGTTTTTCGTGGGAGTTGCGATTCTCACAATAGGAGCGGCTATTTTAGCGCTGGAGAGCAAAGAGCTTATTTATGGTGCTATAGCTCTTGCAATTTCTATGTTGGGAATTGCAGGCTTTTTCCTACTGCTAGATTCTCCCTTTGTGGCAATGTTCCAGATTACAGTATACGTTGGTGCAGTAGCCGTACTGGTTATATTTACAGTTATGCTTGTTAGGACTCAAGATCTATTTACAGTAAAAGACGATAAGGGTAGAAAGCTAGGAGGAATTATATTGATGCTACTGATAATGGGTGGAATTGGTGCAATTTTCCTTGTATCTGGAATAAACAATCCTATGTTTGGTAAACCAGATTCAAAACCGGTAGAGATTGTAGAAATTGGTAAATCCATGCTTACATATTATTCGCCTGCCCTTATAGTATTGGCATTAACATTGGCAGGTGCTGTGATTGGCGCATTGGCACTAGCAAGAAGAGAGGGTTTATTAAAAGAAAATGAATCAGCTAATTGATTTTGTATTTGTATCCGTAATACTGGTTTCGATTGGTATATATGGTCTTGTGGTCAAGCGAAACGCAGTACGCTTGATATTTTCAATCGAGATTATTGCAAATGCTGCGAATCTAAATCTTATAGCATTTTCAAGATATATACATAATGTAGAGGGTCAAGTCTTTGCACTATTCTCTATTGCAATCGCCGCTGCTGAAGTAGCTGTTGCATTGGGAATTATAATTATTGCTTATAGATTGTATAAGCAAATAGATGTAGAAGAATTCAGGAGCTTAAAGGGATAAACAATATAATAAGTGAGAAATTACATGACAGAGTCATATTACCTACTAATAGCAACATTTCTTCCATTGCTTCTTTCTCCTGTTGTTTATGTTGTAGGGAAGAAAAGAGGAGCCAATTCAGCAACGTGGCTCTCCTTTGGTATACTGGCCATTTCTACAATGTTACTATTCATGGCTTCTTTTAGTCTACAAGGTGGAAGAACCGCATATATAGAATCATATACATGGAGTCAATTTGGAAATTTCGGATTAAGAATTGATGGATTGAGTTTACCATTTGCAATAATAATAAATATCTTATGTACTGTACTAACTCTTTATTCAAAACCATACATGTTACATAAGATTAAAGAATCCTTTAAAGAGAACTTTGGTGGAGGAGAGAACAGTTCCGATTCAGGCTTGTATAAATCAAATACCGGAGTGAATGAAATGAAGACTCTTACTGTATCAGGAGTAAATGAGGAACAATATATCAATCATCAAATGGGACTTTATTTTGCACTTTATCTGACTTTCTCAATGGGAATGCTAGGAACTGTTCTTGCCACAAATCTAATAGAATTTTATGTATTTTTTGAACTAATGCTCGTTCCGTCATTCTTTCTTGTAGCATTTTATGGATATGGTGAGAGAAAAAGAATTGCTTTAATGTTCTTTTTCTGGACTCACTCAGGTGCAGTAGTTATGCTATTAGGTCTGCTTGCCATGGGATTCTTTGCTGGCGGCTTTGATTATGATACCGTCAGAGAGAATGCTAGCAAGATTCCGGATCAGTGGCTTGTACTTATTGTGTTTGCACTGGTAATAGGACTGGGTGTAAAATTGGCAGCCTTTCTTCTACATATATGGCTCCCTTATGCTCATTCTGAGGCTCCTACTCCTGTTTCAGCCTTGTTGTCCCCGGCCATGATCGGAATTGGTGCTTATGCATTAATAAGACTTTGGCTAGAATTGCTTGTTGGTAATTATTCTCAATATAGTATTTACATCAATCTTTGGGGTTTAGCAACGATGATCTACGGTGGTGCCATGGCTATGATGCAAGATGATATCAAAAGAGTGTTGGCTTATTCAAGCATAAGTCAAATGGGTTACATTCTATTTGGCATCGGCTCTGACAGCACTCTTGGGATAACGGGTGCCACCCTTATGTATGTAAGTCATGGATTGGGAAAAGCCATACTCTTCATGATGGCTGGAGCCATTTTACTACAAACAGGAACAAGAAGCATGTCAAAGCTCGGTGGTCTTGCGGGAAGGATGCCATATACAGCAGTAATTGCCATGATTGGTGCCCTCACAATTATGGGCATTCCCCCGACCAGCGGTTTTATGGCTGAGTGGATATTGTTTAATGGAGTCTTGCAATCAGGTGTAGCTAATTCGGATACTCTCAGAATAGTGGCATTTGGACTTGGAATACTTGCTACAGTGCTAACTGCAGCATATATATTGTGGATGTACAAGAGAATATTTTTTGGAAAAATTCCGGAACAATACACAAAGATTAAGGACCCAAATAGGTATGTTATTGTTACCATGGCAGCGCTTGCTGCAATTACTCTTATTTTAGGAGTCTATCCAAGTCCACTACTGAATCCGGTTGCTGACTATATTCAGGATATGTTTTCAAACGATAGTACTGTAATTCAATTTAGTAACGTAAAACCTGTTAGCCTAGAGTCTAAAAATGATCAAAACAAACTAGTAGCGGTTGTTGGAGGAGGTTCATGATTATGAATATCAATACGAGTCTCAATGTAAATGGGAATATCGTAAATATTTTAGTTGGGGGTAGTTGGAGTTGGAATGTTGTCGGCGAATTTCTAAATAGGGGAGAGGAATTAAATTGACCGAGCTTCAAGGAATCATCGGATTTGAAGGATTAGGAATCAATGCTTGGATGGTGTGGATTCTTCCTTTTGTCGGAGCTGCACTTATTCCGGCGATCGCAAAAGTTGGCAACCGTCTGCGCAATTATGCAGCTGTCGGCTTTGCTCTTGCTAGTGCTATATTTGCAGCAACTTTATTACCATTAGGAATCGAAGGAGGGCTAGTTCATAGTCAGATAAACTGGATACCTATTCTAAACATCCATGCAGGAATATTGGCAGATTCGTTATCTATTTTTATGACGAATATCGTTGCATGGATATCACTTCTTATTTTCATATACTCGGTAGGGTACATGCATGGAGACAAAGATCTCACAAGATATTGGTTCTTTATGCTTTTCTTTATTGGTTCCATGCAATTGATAGTTTTTTCTGATAATTTGTTGATGTTATTCTTTGGTTGGGAAGGCGTTGGACTTGCTTCTTTTGCACTTATAGGTTTCTGGTATCATGATAGGAAAAGGGACTTTGTTGGAACACCCGGACATTATGCCGGGGGAATACAAATGTGGGCATCACCGTCACATGCAGGACTGAAAGCATTTCTTATGACAAAAGCAGGTGACATCATGATGTTATCCGGAATGTTCTTGATTTTTGGATATTCCGGTACATTTGGCTTTACTGAGCTAATACAGGATCAAAGCTGGGCCACAGAGATGGCAAATAATAATCTACTTGTTCCTGCAGCAGTTCTAATTTTTGGTGGCGCAATAGGGAAATCTGCACAATTTCCCCTAAATGAGTGGCTACTTGAGGCAATGACCGGCCCTACACCTGTTTCTGCTCTTATTCACGCTGCAACAATGGTAAAAGCAGGAGTTTTCCTTGTGGCAAGAATTGGCCCTCTTTTCTTTGCAGTATCGGCTTTAAATTCATCTCAATTTTTTGAAGTCGTTGCATGGATCGGAGGAATAACTGCATTCCTACTAGCAACACAGGCAATGGTCAATCCAGAAATAAAAAAGGTCTTGGCTTATTCTACTGGATCTCAGATAGGTTTAATGATGATGGGGTTAGGAATTGCCGGACTTTCTACATCTTTTGTAGATGGTTACACAGCCGGTCTCTTTCATCTCATGAGTCATGCAATGTTTAAAGCATCATTATTTATGGGGGCGGGGGCTGTATTGCATGCCGTCGGTTCAAGATTCATGACAGATATGGGAGGACTTAGGAGTAAAATGAAAAAGACATTCATATTCATGATGATGGCTGGTTTGTCTCTTGCTGCAGCTCCATTTATTACCTCTGGGTTTTGGAGTAAGGATGCTATCCTGGCCTCCGTTCTTGAATCAGGTTATCAGTATTCGTGGGCTCTCTTTGCCATTGCAGTCATGGTGTCTTTCATGACAGCGTTCTATACATTTAGGATGCTCGGTATGACTTTCTTTGGGAACAAAAGTAAGTTTATACAAGAAACTGAAAGCAGCCATCATGTCCATGAAGTTGGAGCTGTAATGTGGGTACCAATTGCTATACTAGCAATTGCCAGCATTGCCATAGGTTTAATTGGATTCGGATTTGAACACCAGCTCCACGAAATGTTCTCAGCATACCTTGCTAATTCGTTTGGCATTCATAGTACCGTTTCAGTGGAACAAGAAATTCAATCAAAAGGCGGATCTGAATTCCTGTCTTTCGTGGGACTTAATCCGGTCGCTGTTATCGCCTCATTTGGCGCATTTGCTTTGGGTGCAATCCTTGGATGGCTTGTTTACATGAAAAGAGTCATAAATCCAGAGATAGTGTCAAGAAGTATTATATCCAGAGCAGTATGGAAATTCTTCTTTAATAGATGGTATCTTAATACTGCGTTATACTGGGGAGCTGTGATAGGACCGCTGGCAATATACCGTATTGTTTGGAGATATTTTGAAAGTACTATAATTGACGGAATCAATCCAGGTCTTCAAGGAACAATGACATACTTCTCAAAAGTTATCAGGGCTGGTCAAACAGGAATAGCACAGACATATCTTTTTGTCTTTGCTGCCGGTGTGCTGATAATCATCTTGCTGTTGTTCTTGTAGGAGTGAAATAGAGTATGGATTTCTTATCAACTCCTCTGTTAGTAACTGCAATACTGGGTTCAGTTGGACTTGCTATTCCAATTATTGATTCTCTTAAGAAGGAAAGAGGAGCCAATAATAGATTATATTGTGGGATATCAGTGGGAGCAATAGTACTAATCATCAGTATCATTACCATTAGAATACTTTTTGGAGAACAAATTCCTACAATCGAATTTGGTAAGGGTATGCTTGCAGATGATATGTTTGGCGCATTCTTTTCGATAACATTATTGATTGTATCAATAATGGTAACTGCTTCATCATGGGACTTCATGAAAAACAAAACAAATCCTGCCGCATATTATTCATTGATTCTCCTATCCACAATAGGAATGATACTTATTGCCTATTCTACAGATCTAGTAATGCTTTTAGTTGCATGGGAGCTCATGTCCATACCCACATATGCTCTGGCTGCATTTTCAAAACGTGATCCCATATCAAATGAGGCAGCTCTCAAATACTTTCTATTTGGTGCTCTTTCGTCAGCTATTCTAGTATTTGCTATTGGATTAGTATATGGAATAACTGGAACCACTAACATTGGGCAAGCAATAGTTTCATTGGTCAATATTCAGAAAGATCTAGTTCCTATCAGTGTGCTTGCTCTAGCGTTATTCATAGCAGGATTTGGATTTAAGATGGGTCTTGTTCCATTTCACATGTGGCTTCCTGATGCATATGAGGGTGCCCCAACAACAATTGGAGCGTTACTCTCGGCAGGTACAAAAAAAGCAGGTTTTGCTGCTGCTATTCGTGTAATTATTCTGGCTATATTTGTATTGCATCTTGACTGGTCCGTGTTACTGGCCATAATAGCTGTACTAACAATGACACTAGGCAACCTAGGCGCATTGGTCCAAAAGAGCGTACCCAGAATATTGGCTTACTCAAGTATTGCTCAGGCAGGCTACATCATGATTGGTCTTGCCCTAGCTCCTTACAATGATCAAGCTCTTCCAGGTTCTCTTTTCTATATTCTCAATCATGCTGTTATGAAATCTGCTGCGTTCATTGCGGCTGCTGCGGTAGCAATCACACTTAGCAGTTATAGCATTGAAAAGTACAGAGGTCTTGCAAAAAGGATGCCACTAACGGCCATAGCAATGTCAATATCAATGTTAGCATTGGCAGGAGTCCCGCCCCTCAATGGATTCTGGAGCAAGCTGGTAATATTCGGTTCTGCAATCAATTCTGGATCAGAAGTTTGGTGGGGACCATACTTGGCTATTGCTGGAGTTTTGAATAGTGCTCTTTCTCTTGGTTATTATGCATGGATAATGAGAAAAATGTACATGGAAGACTCACCTGATACATCGAAAGTTAAAGAACCAAGAGCAATATCGGCAGTACTCATCTTCGCTATGATATTCATGGTCGGTTTTGGTATATGGCATGCACCAATCCTGGAATTTGCCACAAACTCAGTACCAAATCTATCACAACTTACCGCGGTATTACCTTCTATTCCTTTAAGATAAGATGTAAAGTTAGAGTTACATTAAATGTTAGATTTTTAAATAAAGAATCAGATTGTAACAGTGTATAGCAACTATTTATTTTTGGTACATTGCGTTCATAATTTTTACTACTTTATCATCAGTTATTTCTTCAAAGTTGTCATAGAATTGAGCTACCGAAGTAAAATTACTGGTGGGTGGTATCAGGATGGTCACGACTTCATCCGCTTCATTTTTTAAAAGTTTGACAGTCTCATTAGGAGCCACTGGTATTGCTATGATTATCTTTTTTGGTTTCCTCTTCCTTATCCATCTAGCTGAAACCACAAGCGTAGCTCCAGTCGCGGCACCATCATCAACAAGAATTATTGTTTTATCTTTAATATTATATTCTTCCTGTTTGGGTCTGTAAAGTAAAGTTCTACGTTCAATTTCTCGCACCTGGGCTAATTTTTCTGTCACTATATAATCTTCGGGAACTCTCAAAGCCTCTACAACATATTCATTTAGATAAACAGTGTCATTATCCATTATTGCTCCTATGCCAAGCTCTTTGTTGTTCGGAGCTCCCAATTTACGAGGTATTACAATATCAAAATAATTTGCGATTTTATTCTGGTAAATCGAATATGCCAGTATTACTCCGCCACGTGGAACTCCAAAAACTGTTATTTCTTTTGGAATTTCATGTTTAAGCTCATTCTTGAGTTTGGATATGAGAAGGTCTGCTGCATGTTCTCTGTCCTTGAATCTGGTGACGGGATTATTTTCAGTTGGCATAGAAAATATGTCATATAAACCATCTATTTTCCTATAAGTCTTTTCAATAATATTCTCAATGATTTAATACGTCAAAAGTTATCAGTTTTTTTTATATTAAAATCCTATATAGAGTAACATATTGAATTATAAAGTACTACTCTTATTTTCTATCTTAGAAGTGAGAATAAATTCAATAAAGTACAAATTAAATTACAATCCTGCCAAATACGACTATAAATCAAAGATGTACGTAAAGAAAGATATAATTTATGATAGTTTCACTAAGGCTAAAGAACTTCAATGGGAATGTGATAAATGTATATGTACATTTTCAAAATATCCTAATCTTAAAGAGCACAAGACAGAAAAACATTCCTATTAGAATATTATTTCTCCGATATACAACGAGAATTTCGAAATGACAACTTTAACTTTATTTTCTTACATAAAGTCAGATATATCTATGAGATAACCCTTATTTTTGATTATTCAAGACAAGCCACAACTTGGACCCTTTCTTTCACGGAGAAAATACTTTCATAGCTTGGAACTTTTTATAATTTTCTCACAAGAAATACTACGATATGTATATTAGATCCGGCGTGAATGATTGTTGGAAGCCTTGGCTAATATCTTGATAGCATCTACGTTGATTTCACTTTTGATACTTACTTGCATAATACCTCATCAATTTGCGAAAGCTCAAGAGAAATTTGCACAAACCGAGTTTGTGGAAGAGGGAAAACCAAAACTTTTTGATTCGAATCTGAAAATTACCACAATTGCAGAGGGATTAAGTACTCCTACAACCATGGCATTCGTTGGCCCGGATGATATTTTGGTACTTGAGAAAGATACTGGTATGGTCAAAAGAATAGTCAATGGTAAAGTTCTTGCAAAGCCTGTGCTTGATGTTAATGTAGCGAATTCTATCGAAAGATGTCTGTGCGGAATAGCCGTATCAAAAGATGGTTCCAAAACATATGTGTTTATTTACTATACTCAAATTGAAGGAAAAGATGGAGAGGATAAAGCTGGAAAACAACCCATTGGAAATAGGGTTTACAGATACGAGTTATCGGATGACGCGCTGATTAATCCATTACTCTTAATGGATCTACCGGCAAATCCGGGACCCCGTCATAATGGAGGTAATATAATAATTGGACCCGACAATAACATCTATGTAGCGATTGGCGACGTTGATGGTTCATTTAAGGGACCAACTACTGAAACCAAGACTCAAAATTACAAGAATGGAATCGATCCAGATGGAAGATCAGGTATATTGAGGATTACCCAGAATGGTCAACCTACTGATGGAATTCTTGGAGATTCAATTCCGTTGCGCTTGTACTATGCGTATGGAATTCGAAATAGTTTTGGTATGGACTTTGATCCTATATCTGGTAATTTATGGGATTCAGAAAATGGACCTGGAAATGGAGATGAAATAAATTTGGTTCTACCTGGGTTCAATAGTGGATGGCAACAGGTACAAGGTTTGGCATCAATGGAGGACTCTTTTTCAGAATCTGATTTACAAAACTTTGATGGAAAGGGACACTATAGCGATCCTGAGCTAGTTTGGGTAAATACAGCTGGACCAACAGCTGTAAAATTTTTAAATTCAACTAAACTTGGTACCACATACGAAAACGATATGTTTGTAGGAGATGTGCATAATGGAAGGATTTATCATTTTGATCTGACACCAGATAGGAAAGATCTAATTCTTCCACAAGAGCTATCATCAAGAGTGATAGAAAAACCATCCTCACCAGGGGTAAGTAAAATTGTGTTTGGCGAAGGATTTGCTGGCATTACAGATTTAGAAGTCGGTCCTGACGGAAATTTGTATGTCGTATCAATAGGGTTGGGTAGCATATATCAAATCAGCCCGGCATCATAGCTGGATGCTCCCGAGTAGCCTATAAGGACAATCACAATTAAAGATAATTTCTCTTCTTTAAAAAACAAAAAAGGAAAAATTAGTATTTTATGAATGAATGAGTCCGCCTTGTTGTCCAACATGAGGCGACTGACCAACAAACCTTCTTCTAAAGTGCCCAGAAGGTCTCTTGGAGAGCAATTCAATAAACCAAGCTTCATGTTCTACTTCTTCTTGCATAATACTTTGAGCAATGTCATATGTACGCGGATCCTTTCCAGCAGTCATATCGCATACTTCCCCCCATGAACGAATTGCACATTGTTCTGCGCCAAGCAATACCTCTATTATAGAGGTAAGGTTTTCCCAATTATCTGGGAGATATGCATCAGGACAACCTGCCTGATCAGCAAACTTTCTGATATCTCTTGGTAATGAACCACCAAGTTCATACAATCTTGGTACCATCGCTTCAAAATGATTTCTGTCTTCAATCCTTGCCTCTTCGACTATTTCCTTTATACCTTCGCCATCTAGTCCAGTACAGTGCATTCTTAAAATTGTATAATAATAATATGTAGTGAATTCAGCACCTACACCCTTGGTTATTAATTCTTTTAACTTTTCAACATCAACCCCATTCTTCTTTATAACATCAATTGCAACTATATTTGGAACCTTTCCCTTCGTATCACTCATAGCAAAAAAATAGATAATATTCTATAAAAGTCTTGTTATACCCGTGCTAGATTAGTCACCCATTCAATCTAATTTTTGGAGATATTTGTTTATTCATTGATATATGAAAAATTGAAGATAATTCTTATATCTTAAGTCATTGTTAGCTTACTATGTGTTTTGTTGATAATGAGGGAAATATCCTTGTACCTAAAACAGTAAGACCTGTAATAGAGTACGAACCAACGATACTTGGAGAGAAAAAAGGATCAAAAAAACAATACAGACATGGGAATTTGCACATACGAGAATATGATAGTTACTATAGTGTTCATTATGACAAAATAGATCCCCGCAACGATCCTTTTGGACATGTATTAATTGATGCCTCAAAATATTTACCTAGTATCATGATGCTTTCTGCAATTTCTGATTATCTTATTAGTAGGGAAAAATGAAAGATTGATTACTGACTTAACCGCTTTAGTTCTGTTGTTCTCCAAATCTTTTGATAATGGTATTTTTCATTGTTACATTTAGTAGTGTGAGAAGATAACCTTGATGGAAGATAACAAAGAAATATTGGAGGCTGCGGTTGAAACTAACGCAAAAGACCCTACTTTTGAGTTTAAGAAACCATCAATTTGGCTCATTATCAAAACAATATTGAAACTAGTTCCAGTAATAGTGTATCTTAGAAAGGATAGAAGGGAATGGGTGAAAAAACAAGGTAAGAATGTAAACGAGAAAAAGTTCAGAAAGCATGCGGAAAGGGCCTTGAAGACTTTCGTCGAACTTGGACCTTCGTACATAAAACTTGGTCAATGGCTATCCTCAAGAGCAGATCTTCTGCCTCAGCCATATTTGGATGTCCTGGAGAAACTTCAAGATGATGTTTTGCCAGCACCATTTTCAGACGTCAGACCAATTCTTGAAATAGAGCTTGGCGCACTTGATGATATTTTTGAATATTTTGACACCTCTGCAATTTCTGGCGCAAGTTTAGGTCAAGTATATCTAGCAAAATATGAGGAAAAAGACGTAGTAGTAAAGATAAGCAGGCCACATATTGAACAAACAATAGGACAAAACATCTATATTTTAAAAAAACTGTTACCAATTGCTACCCGTTTTATTGATGAAAATCTCAGGTTTTCAGCAGAAGGGATGCTTTCTCAATTCATTGAAACTGTACATGAAGAAATGGATTACAGAATAGAAGCAAGAAATTTGATCGAGATTAAGAACAATCTGAAAGAAGATAAATCAGTCATTATCCCGAAAGTTTATCTTGACAGAACTTCTCGTCATGTAATTACTTTAGAATACTTGCCTGGAATAAAAGTAACAGATATCAGAACACTGGATGAATATAACATTGATAGGGCAAAACTAGTGTATCGTATACATAGACTATTCTTTAAAATGTTACTGCGTCACAGTATTTTTCATGCCGATCCTCATCCAGGTAATATATCAGTAGCTAGCAATGGTACAATAATACTCTATGATTTTGGGATGGTTGGAAGACTTGATGACGATACAAGAAGAAGGTTGGTAAGGCTATATCTTGGTCTTGTGGATAAAGATCCGGTAAGAACTACTGATGTGTTGATAGAATTAGGAACACTCGAACCTTCTGTTGACAGAAGATTAGTTGAAAAAGGTCTTGAATTAAGTATTCAATCACTGCACGGTAAAAAGGTGGATAGAATGGAGGTAAAGGCTCTTCAAGACTTGGCAAATAAAACATTGAGTAGATTTCCTTTCCGATTACCCAAGAGTCTTGCACTGTACATGCGAATGGCCTCAATTCTTGAAGGTATTTATCATTATCATGAGGTTAAGTTTCAATTTGTTCGTGTCTTGGTAAATTTACTTGAAGAGGAAGGTCTAATTAAGGAGGCCTATCTTGAAGAATTTAAGAGATACGTAAATAGATTTGCAAAGGGGATAGTAATTTCAGGCGAACTTGCACCAATGATAAAGCAATATTTAACTGATCAGAAAGCAGTTGATAAAACAAAAAAATACTCAAACATTGTTCCTGTGAGCATTATATCATCATCTATTTTTATTGGATCTACAATTATCTTTCCTTATGAAAGGAATTTCTCTTATATCGGATTTGCATTATCGGCTGCACTGTTGCTTGGCACCTTGTTATTTAATAAACTATTTAGAAAATGAAACAGGGCCGTAATTTCATTTCATAGTATACGAAAGATCTAAAATAATTTAATCGTTACTAGGTGATAGTTGAAGTAGAATAGTAACAAGAGTACATACTCCATAATTACTATCGAAATATAAAGCCAGGGCTATTTTACACTTATTTTACACTGTATGAAATATGGTCTGTCTTTATAGGCAGTGTCTTAATACTAGATCACTTTTTCTAAGATAATAATGCTGTGTGAGATCTCAGATAGCTTGACTACTGACACCTTTTCCATACGAGGTGAAAAGAACAAAATAAAACTCGACTTCGAAGGAGAAAACGAAAATCATTGTGACGAAAGCGGAAATGGAAATAACAACAGCGTCTGTCAAATTACATCATCAAAGGATATCGGACCAATAGATATTCTAGTACCATAGAATCAAGTAAACAAACAATTACATAGTTAGTAAAAGAAAAACAAAGCATACATCCTTTTTTTATATTTTAATATATTTTTTGTAGTGCTAACGCTATTCTCAAATATGAGACAAGAGTAGATTTATATTTCATAAATAGCCATTTATTTGAATGAAATTACTACACGGAAGTCCGGGGTTCGGTGTTCAGTTTTCAAAGAATGAAATAAGAGAATTTCTTCTAGATAGCAAGCTAAACCTTCATCTTGGAACCATTGATCCGGATCACTTTCCAAATATACATCCTACATGGTATATTTATGATGATTCTAAAGATGTAATATTCGTAGAAACTGGTAAACAATCTAAAAAGATCAGTAACTTGAAAAAGAACGATAAAATTTATTTTTGTGTAGACGATGGAAATCCTCCCTATAAAGGGGTTAGAGGTAAAGGTAACGTTAGAATTTTGAGCGATCCTGATGCAAATCTTCCAATAGTGGAAAAAATAATGTTAAAATATCTTGGTAGTACGAGTCACCCAATGGCAAAAATATTACTCGAAAATGTAAGAAACGGAAATTCAGTCATATTGGAAATCAAACCGAAATATTACTCTACATGGGACTACAGTAGAAATAGCTAAATCCTAAATTTAAATCTGCAGATTTTGAATTATAGTTGATTTTTTCTAAGAAAGTAAAAGCGATACCTTTTACCGTTTTTAGTATCTAAACATTTAGTCAGTATTAGGGCCTTTTAAGCTACATTTCAAGAACATTAATCAGATATCTGAATCATTTAATCTCACAATCGCCAAATTCATGGTCGCCATCGGCGGGGTTAAACGTAGTTATTCTGTCCACGCCAGAACCGCATCTAAAGTAGTCTCCTCCCGGACCTCCACTTAACGTATCGTTTCCTGGACCACCGTATAGGCGATCATCGCCAGGACCGCCGTCTAGCCTGTCATTAGCCATAGCACCATACAATACATCGTTACCGGCACCGCCAAACAGTTTATCACGGTCATTTCCTCCATCGAGCTCGTCACTGCCGACGCCTCCGTCTAGGATATCACTACCGTCCCCACCTGACAGATAATCATTTCCCTCAGAACCATTCAAAATGTCATTACCCACTTCCCCCTGAATTTCATCATTACCTGAAAGTCCATTCAAAATGTCATTACCCTTAAATCCCCTCATGTCGTCATCGGCTGCAGTCCCCATAATATTATCATCGGCCACAGTTCCCTTAATGTCTACAGCCAAAACTGACGAAAGACTTCCTATAGGTAATAAAGTTGCCAAGACAAGAGTTATCAAGATTATTTCGTAGTTTAGTTTACTCATATCATTCTACTCAAATTGAACGATATGGTATAAATATCTACACCATACTATATCCTCGATTTTTTCTTTAAATAAGCAACAAAGATAAAGAAAATACAAGTAAATTATATTGATCGTTAATTTTGGCTAATTCCTTTATGGAACTTTTTAATATAATTAACATTCTAATCATTAATTAATCTTCACATACATAATATCAATACATAATTGACCATGGGAGACAAAGTTAATCTAAATCAGAGGACTTTGATTACTCTCTCTTTATTCTTATTCGGATTATTATTTATAGGAGTGTTTAATTTGTATCCAGATCTGAATCTTCTGAATCCACAAATACAAGGGCAGAAAAATGATGACTTCAAAACTACCGATAACGCCAATACATTAGCATCTAATTCTTCTGCTAATATTTCTGGAGTAATATCTGAAGACACCGGTAATCAATTTACAATTTCATGCAGTGATTTTAAAAAATTATTCGATGCAATTCATGTGCTAAATATTGGTAACGAAGTCGCAGAAGGAAGAATAAATCAATCCACATTAGATGGTGTAGAAAGTATCTTTAATATGTATTCTGGGAATTGCACTCAACTTGATGAATATGAATTTGAATAAATTTGCTTGTTTACAGGCATTGTTTATTAAAATCAATTGACATTGGACATATTTTAGATTACCTTTTTACTGCGTTTGAATCTTTTTAATAGCACAAAGGCAATGACTGTACCAATCACAACACCAATAAGGGTGATAGGTAGAGTCAATGAAGTCAGCTGCACTAAAATAGGTTCTGATACACTAATCGGGAAATCAAATGCAATTTTTTTATTTGAATCATTGAAATCTCCAATGGCAGGATTATCTAAAATATCAATACTTAGGAGAAATATTCCCGCCTTATTGAAAATATAACTATATGAGTAGTGTCCACTCGGCAATAGTATGGGTTGTGTTCTAATTAATTCATTTTTTTCATCTGATATTTTTATCATAATAGGCGTATCCGTTATTGGATTGTTACTAACCGTAGTTATTCTTATGTTGATCCGGGTTTCCTGTCCTGAGATCGGAACTTTGGGCACAGTATTAATTTGGATATCATAATCTCCAATACGCTGTTGTAAGGAGTTACTTAACAAATCAGCTAAAACCAACTGGACTGAAGATATCGAACCGATGATAAGAATGACAAATGAAAAAGATATTATGCGCTCCAAGTTTTTATTCCATCGTAATTCCTATGGGACGCCGATTTCAATTTTCCCATGCTATCCCGCGTTTATCAGTAAGATTCCATGGCGACTTATATTATCCAGTAGATAACAAATGCACATGCCAACTATTGAGTTTCATATGACTCGCATGTTTTTTTTGCTCTAAAATGAACATTTCCACTGTCTGAGACATAAATATTTCCAGAGGGATCAATTGCAATATCATGTGGAATCAAGAATTGATCGTCTCGACATCCAAGTGATCCCCACTTTGTAAGAAAATCACCTTCGCTATTGAATTTCTGGATGCGTACATTTCTTGTATCTACAACATATACATTACCTTCCTTATCGGTCACTAAGCCATGATCTTCTACAAAGTGACCGTTGCCATATCCGAATCCCCCCCATTTTGTCATAAATTTGCCTTGATTATCAAATTTTGCGACATAAGAGTTGTTTCTACCATCAGTAACATAAACTGAGTCATTTGAGTCTGTTGTAATATCATGTAAATGTACAAATAACATGCCAGGAGAATAAGAATTCCATTTGGTCAAAAATTTCCCATCATTGGTAAATTTTTGTACTACAGCATTGTCCTGATCACTTGTATAGACATCATCTTTTGAATCAACTGCAACTCCCCAAGGTTTAATGAATTGACTATCTCCTGTTCCTTTGCTACCCCACATGGTAATGAACTTACCATTACTGTCAAATTTCTGAATGCGTTGGTCAGCGTAATCAGCTACAAATACATTACCTTTTGAATCTATGGCCATGCTCTCAGGTTGCAAGAATTGTCCTGGACCTGTTCCTTTGCTACCCCACATAGTAATGAACTTACCATTACTGTCAAATTTCTGAACATTACATTTTTCCGCATCACTTACGTAAACATTTCCCTTGGAATCAACTGTAATTCCATGGGCATGTAAAAATTGTCCTGGACCTGTTCCTTTAGTACCCCAAGCGGTAATCAGTGTACCATTACTAGTAAATTTCTTAACATAATGAAATCCTGGAAGATCGTTTGTAACGGGCCCTGATACATTTGAGTTGTTCTGGAACTTGACATTACTAACATATTGAGATTGATCCGGGTTATCTTTACAATTAAGACTTTTCGCATCCTCCGAACCTTGAGAATAAACTGAATGAAAATTCAAAATAGACAAGCTTGACAATATCAGAGTTAACGACAGGATAATGGCGAGGAGCTTTAAATTAATGTTCAAAGCCTCCAATTGTGCAAATTTCATAGGACGCTTATCACCAGCCTGCGACCTCAATATAGGGCATCAATAAGGGGTCATTAATCACCAAATATAAATTTAAAACTAGAGATAAAAGGATCTTGATACTGTGAAAATTAAAGATAAGATCAAGCCAGCTAATATGAAGCTAATATGAATCTGATAGTAATTTTACTGTATCTAATAGTCGTTGCACTCTCTTCCTATTTTTCTATTAAATCGCTAAAACCTCTCAGAATAGCACAACAAGGCTTTGGGCTATGAAATTAGATTTAAATGAAAATACAGCTATCTGTTTACACTAGTCAATGAAACCAATTATGTACAAATAACGTTACAACTCGCCCTGTTTTTAAATTATATAGACAGTCCTGAATTAGTTTATAATTTACGTAGCTGCAAGTTAAAGGCTTCCAACAGGTTTGGATGAATTTGTGTATGAACTGTCATCATTACATCCATAGGTGAGGCTTTTTTCGTAATTGAGTCATTTAGATGGGTGAGGCCATTTTCCAGATTAGTAACAAAGGCCGTTACGTTCTTGTTGTCGTTCGGTGTAGTATTCTTAAGTTTAGTGTTAAAGATTTCGAATGCCTTTGCAGCCAGGCCTTGAGCACTCTGGTAATCTGAAATATTAGCTAATGAGTAACCCATATTCATTTGGCCCTCGTTATCCGTCATCGTCATCGTATTGGATGAGGTATTCATCGAGGGCATATTCATATTGCTAGTGGCAGAATTATTCCCAGTTGCAGGATTGCTCATAACCATGGAACCTTGACTACTTTTATTTCCGGTCATGACCATGTTTGACATATTGGTCATGTCAAATCCAACACGGTATGCCTTCCCATAGTTTATTAGCACCCCATCTATCACATTGGCAAAAGCTAGGGCCTGAAGCCTTGTATTCTGATCTCGTTCTTCATTGGCAATGCTACCACCAAATATGCTTCCTAGAGACTTTAGAGCTCCCTCCAAAAAGTTTGAAGAGGTTGGTTGCACCTGCGCTAATCTGACGATTGCATCTTGATCCATCCTTTTATTAAGATCATTTACAAGCTGACTTACACTTTTTAGTTGGCTCCCTGATGACATGTTTTGCAGCTGACTTAAAGCTCTTCTAAGATCGCTTGTTAATCGTGGATTATCCTCTGTTATTTCGATCATAATCCTCGGTGTCAGAAGGGAAGCAGCCTTTATCGCATGACTTTGAGCCAGTGACAGGTTATTGTTTTGTAGATTTTCTACAACGAGATCCAATTCTGCTTGCACTTGGTTTAGAATCCCTACAAAGGTAGCAGTTTCGTTTGGTGTAAAAAGATGTCCATATAGCCTTAGATTATTAAAATCATCTGTATTAAAAAGTATCATGCTGAAGCAAATCCCTAGGATTAGAACTAGAAATTTAACCTTTAGATTAAAAGTTTGTATCAAATTTAGATTGCTCCATTCAATTGATGATCGTAATTTAATTGAATTATTTTCAGTATGTAAATCTTTAGTTTCCTACCTTCGAATAATATTCTTAATGAGAACAGTGAGATAAGATCATAGAACGTATATCTGCTATGCTTGTAAGTTTTTAGCAATTAGAAACTCATTTTGCTATATTTACTAAGTATTTGCCGTTAGATTCAGTAATATTGGTTGCAAAATTTACTTGTTTGGGATCCACAGGCATAAAGTTAATTCCCACGACTTTAATCGAGATTACGTATTGTCCTGAACCCGGAAACTTGTAGGACGAAAGGACTATTCCATTCGGAGTGTGAACATAAGGTTGAGAAAATTCATTTGATTCCTTATAAATCTCTTTACCATCTTTAATTATTATTATGTCCGTATCAGCATGTAATACTCTTTGATTATCAGTCTTATAAAATAATGTCGCCTTGAAAAATTCTGTAGATCCTGTTTGAAATGCTTGAGGGGAATACTCTAATTTAATATTTATCAAATTATCAACCGTCATAGACTCAACTGATTTCACCTTTTCTTTGCTTAATCCATAAAAAGGATTATTCTCAACAATTAGGGCATTAATATTTTCAGGTTCGTTTTTTGCAAATAAAATAAAAACGAGTAATATAGCGATATAGAATAGACAGTCTTGCTTCATCAGCCTGAATTTGACTTAAGTGTTTCATTTTCTGACGACGCATGAGATTCCTCTCCTCCATGACCTGCTTCTTCAGCCAACTTTAGCTTGAAGATACCGTTTAGCAAAGGTGTAATTTTATCATCAACTGTTTTGTCAGCTTGATCAAAGGGATTCTTATTATCAATCGTGTCTTTTAGTGAATTCAATGAGTTCGCCAATTCAGTTGAGTTTGTATTTCCACTTGGTTTGATTTCGTTATACAAATTAGTAGCACGGGATATAGCTGCTTGTGCACTCTGATAGTCGGCATCATCCACTATCTTTGGGGTTTCAGTTTTCCCAGATTCTGTTGAATTTGAGGAAGATGTGTTATTTTTATCATGACTTGCTTCATTCATACCAAGAGAACTATTGTAGTGTTCCAAACTTTCTCCAACTAAATCATTTACGACTAGAGCTTTTACGGTTACATTATCGAGTTGCTCTTTATCAATTCTGGCGCTTACTACCTCAGACAATACATCACCAAGATTACTAGCCTTGTCTTTAACTGTTGATTCTGAGGGTGATTGAGACTCAAATGTCTTGACAAAATCTGATAATGTGTTATTCAGTTCGGTCGCAAGTCGAGGGTTTCTTTCGTTAATTTCTTTGGTATCATTTGCCGTTAGGTGTTCAGTGGTGTGGTCAGCATGTTCCTTCGCATTAGTAGCATTTGATGCAAGATCCTTTTGTGCCAATTGCGATTCTATCTTTATCATTTCAGCTATAGTCAAAAAAGAGGCACTTTCATCTCCAGAAAAAGTGTGACCAAAAATGAAATAGTTTGCATTTGAATTAAATGCAAGTAACAATACGACTCCCAGTATCGAAAAAACTAGTGTCCTATGCATGCAAAGCTTTTATATTCAACATAATAATAGTATTATGGTACATCTATCGAATTCAAGGTTGTTTAGATTAATATGAATATACATTAGTATCGATCTAAATATTATTGATTCGTATTCAATGATGTACTATAGACTATAAATTTGACCATGTTACTTGTCATGTGAACAAAAAAACGTAACACGGAAAACTAAAGTTACAACAACGATTACAATTTTATATTGGCCATTGTCTACACTGCAGATTACCACAAGTCAATTTCAGAACAAGATGACACGACTATAAAGACATCCGATAGTCGAGTATCTCGGTGTATTGTAAATACCTCTATGCGATGGCCGGGCTTATTAGATTGAATGACTTATTGTCAATAAATATACTTCTGATATTAAGATAACAACAGCCACAGAATTTCAGTCGATCATCAAAATGAACACTAAATTTTTTCATTATCTTTCTCTTGAATATTATGATTATTCATATTGAGATTAAATGTTATTTTTGTGTCTTAAATAGGCTACAATGGCAGCTATTACAGCTAATCCGGGCACGAGGTAGTAAATTATGAGCTCATTTGTAGGTATTACTTGGTTTGGATTGGTAGCTGATATGTCAAAATCAACTGATATTGGAGTTTGAGAATAAGTGGGATCGCCATTTATCTTGACTAGCAAATAAACCTGGTAGTCTCCAATTTCCTTGAAAGTGTACGGAAAGGTAATATCACCAAATTCATAAAATTTAAACGGGAAATCTTGAATGATGGAACCATTCATCTTATTTTTTACAATAAGTGATGCAAAGATGTTATTTACGTTCTTATTATCTTTGTCAAGGATACTAAAATTTAGTAATGTTGAGTTGTCACCAGCAAAAGGAAGAGCAGGATATGGTGCAAAAACTATTTGGTAGTCTCCAATATTCTTGGTTGCTCCAAAAAAATGACCCGATATAAAGTGTGAATGGTCATACTCATTCAAATATACAAAGAGGAACAAAATCAAAAGTAATGCATATCCACGATACAACATTTTTTGTACAGACGTCAAGATAGTGTGTCAAAAATCTTGAATTACCTTGTTTTTAATCCATTCCTTTTTATCACTGCTCACAACTTTTTTAACTGATTATGAGATGCAGAATTATGTTAGCTAAACATAACTTTTTACACTGTTCGCAATTATGCTAATACGCAATCTAAGCTATGTTACACGGGTTAAAGCTATTGATTCTTATTGTTACGACCCAGTAGGTGATAACGATAATGTTGTGCTAGGAACCTTCAAACATTCCCTTCTTTATACGTAGTTTATTTAATAAATACGCCGCCATTACAACGCCGGCGATACCAATTCCAAGAGCAGTCATCAAAATCAAATATGAACTATTCAAATTTTTTTGTAAGCCATTAATGGATTCTTGAATATCAGTCATTTTTTTCTGTGATATATTCAAATCATTTCTACTGCTTTGAACGTCATTTGATAGTTTACTCATAACGTCCTGAAATTGTTCATTCATATTATTTGTGTTAGTGTTATCGATAGAACTATCGGGAAAGGAAAGAGTTCCTTTTGATTCTATATCCTCGATCTTAAATTCACTGTCAACTTTTTGTCCCTTTATATCGCCTTGGAGTAATACACTATATGGACCAACTCTGGTCGGAATTATCTTCGCCTCATATCCACCATCCGTTGTTGGCGACGGTTGAAATTCTAGTTGTTTTGTCATCGTTCCAAATTTGACAGAGGAAGAAAGATTCGAAAGCGCATTCAGAACCGGTGTTTGATTACCACCAACTGCTTTACTTACCTGCAGAGTTATACTATTTAGATCAGAAACAAGCGGCGGTTCAGATAACCATCCAACTTCAACAGTGGTATTTCCAAAAGCCTTGCTAGTATGTGCAAAGGAAACATCAAGATGACCTATTAAGACTATCAATGAAAGTAAAAAAGAGCCAATAACAAGTATAATTTTTGTCTTTTCCATATATTTTAAATTAGACCCTCATACATGTTATATCCTTTATCCTCTTAATTCGATTGGTGTACTAGAAAAAAAGGAATAATAAAATAATCAATTCAGTATGAATTCCCTAGAGATAAATTGATTCTTAATTTTCGTTTTAATTCTATTTTTTCATTATCTAATAAGAATTTGAGCTTCTTCTTGATAACATGTTTGGTGACCCTCTTGGGTTTTGGTGCCATCCATACATCTTTTGGACATGCATTTGTACTGAGTAGCAGTCCCTCACAATCGGAATCTATACCCAAGTCTCCGCAACAGGTAAATGTATTCTTTAGCGAATCAGTTGATTTACGTTTCAGTCACCTCAAAGTTCTGGATTCTAACGGGAAGCAAGTAGACAAAGGTGATGTCCATCACTTGCAAAATGATGAATCTTCATTAACTGTCTCTGTACCATTACTGAAAGATGGAACTTACACGGTGTCTACTAATGTGTTATCTCAAATTGATGGTCATGTAACAGATAATGCATTTGTATTTGCTATCGGCGAGGCGGTGGTGGTACCAACAAATGTATCAACCACCACTAAATCATCGACGCTCTATCTACCGGAAGCAATTGCAAGATTTCCTACCCTTCTAGCACAGGTAATGATAGTCGGAGCAGCATTTGGAACCCTTTGGATGTGGAGACCACTTTCGAAAATTACTTCACTTGCTGACTCCATTTCTCAAATTAGAACTAAAGTAAGCAAAAGTCTCGCTGTTTACTACGTAGTAGCTTCAATAATACTTGTATCTTCAAATTTTGCTATACTGTTTTTTCAGGCAATTGCAATTAACGGAAGCATAATTGATGTATTTGAAACTAGATTTGGGACAGTATTGATTGAACGATCAGTAATTTCATTTATTATTCTTGGACTGTCATTATTTGAATTAAGGCAATTTAGGAAAAGCAAATCATATTCCTTGTCCAAAATGGAGAACGCAGGATTTTTAATAATAGGCATAATTTTACTTGTCACAACCAGCTTGATTGGACACGGTGCATCAAGTAAACAACTACTCCCAATAATAATTGATTTTGTACATAACTTGGTTGCATCCCTCTGGATAGGGGGTACTTTTTATCTTGCATTTGTCTTAATTCCAAATTTACAAGCATCAACGATGAACTGGTTTTTCAAATTGGGAACCATTTCCGTGTGGATTCCACGATATTCTGCATTAATAGTAACATTATTGGGTACAATATTTATCACGGGTCCATTCTTATTATACATACTTGAAGATAATTTAGCTCTAGTGATTGGTTCCTTATATGGTACCTTTTTAATTGCAAAGCTCACATTCGCAGGATTAATGGTTATTTTAGGAGGATATAGCAGTATAATTATTCAGAAACAGGTCGTTAATTCATTGAAGATAGGCCAAGTTATTGGAAACAAATCTATCAATTCGAAATTCTCAAATGAACAATCAGAGAATGAAAGAAAAGCAGAATCAGTAGTTATTAAATTTAGAAGGGCTCTAGTGATTGAATCCATACTTGGTATCGCACTCCTTTTAAGCGTAGCTCTATTGGTAAATACTGGTGTTCCTAAAAGTGAATTACAAAATCAAGCTCAAGCTGCGACTGAAGCAGCAATTCAAAATGTACCATATGAGACGACGAGATTTCTGGATAATGGTACCAAGGTTAACTTATCAATATCCCCATTTGAGGTTGGGAATAACAATTTCAAGGTGTCGTTTTTGGATATGAATGGGAAACCTATTGACGTACAATCGGCCGAACTAAAATATAGACAAATTGAAGAATCGATTGGTCCAATTACTGTGGACCTAGAAAAGCAATCACGAGGAATATACTCTGTTAATGCTACATTTGGTATACCGGGCACGTGGGACATGGAAGTACAAGGTCTCCCAACAAAACAAAATATGTCAAGTATTGTCGCTTCATTTGATAACTTGATTGTAAAACCAAACTTTGATCAGCTAAAATTTAATGTAACAGAATATCCTATATCCAATACTACTATACAGCCCTTATATCCAATTTATGACAAGAGTAGAAATTACATATGGTTTGGCGATACCATCATTGGAAGTGGCCGCATTTTTGCATTTGATATCAATAACCGAAATTATATCGAACACAAGATTAATGGCACAAATATCGTTACTTTGATGGCTATGGATTCAAAGAATAATTTGTGGTATGTGGATCCTCTCAAAAAAACTATTGGAAGTTACGATCCCTCTAACAATATAAGTAAATTATACCCAATTCCAAACTATGTTACTCCATCAGGTATTGCGATAGATTCAAATGACACCATTTGGATAACCTCACCGGTATCAGGAGAGGTAATGCGTTTTGATCCTGATGTAGGTAATATTACTCTGAAATTACATCTCAAAGACAAAAATGCACGTCCGCTTGCAATTGTCTCAGATCCCGTTAGTAATTTGATATGGTTAACTGATGAAGCAGGAAAATTAGCAAAAATTGATCCTACTACCAACTACTCTATAACCGAGTATTCTCCCAGCGGTAATAAATCATTACTAAGTCCTACTGCACTGCTAATTGATAAGACTACTGGTGAAATTTATATTTCACAGCATGATGGTCACAGAATAACTGTTTTTAATCCATTGACTAAAATATTTACTGACTTGCCGATAATTAATGAGGCAGGACTTCCATTTGGAATGGCGTTTGATAAATATGGCAATATATGGGTAGCTGAACATACAATAAATAAGAATGCTGTAATAGATACTCAAAAATCCAAGATCAGGGAAGTTCCCGTTAAAGCGCCCTCACCTTTCATACAATGGCTTACGACTGATTCAAATGGAAACATATGGTTTGCTGAACAGCGGGGTAACTCAATCGGAGTGATAGAACCTAGCGCAGGTTCAATGGTTCAGGAGCAAGTTCAAGAATCAACAAAGAGTTCTAATTCAAACACAGCGTCGATTGTTAAATTAGATATTAATTACCAGAATTTTGTTGGCCCTGTTATTCTATTTGGGATTATAATTAGCGCTTTTATGTATGCTAGAAGCATTATAGACCTTAAATCGAATATTTCAATTGTAAAAGAACAATAGATCAACTTTAGAACTACCTTTCCTATATTAGTAAGCAATGCTAGTACATCCAAGGTTGTACCATAAATGTTCAATAACGTTTGATCCTTAATTTACTTGTGCTTATTGGCATGCTTGTAACAGGTACTGCGATTCATTTAGTCAGGTCCGAACATCAGACTGGCCAGTAATGGCCAGTTTCAATCAAGCCAAAACAATAACGAAGAAAATGGTTATTTTTCTGTTCAAATTCAGATAGATTCGATGAATGTACCAATTTATTTAAATCTGGTAACAGTAATTAATGATAACGTGCAATTGCAGAGAGGATATAAGCTACTAGATAATAAACTCAAATTCTTTGCACTTACTACGGTTATAGTTTCTTCTCTCCTCATACCCTTAACTATACCTCATATTTTGCACCAATCAATGATATATCATATTATAATTCATATTGTCAGCTTGAATATTTCAGTATTCCTGGGATTGGTGTCAATTTTTGCATATCTAAAAAATAGCAACATAAGGATGTTATTTATGGCACTGGGTTTTGTAACTCTTGCAATTGTAGAGGGAATCATGCTACTATCTTCTACAGGTAACCTACCCAATGTAATTTTACCTTCTGTAAATATTGAGTTACCACATATAGTATTGCTAATAATGTTAACTTTATTTGGGTTGGGACTTCTTAGGGCAAATTGAACTATAAATTGGATTCAACATACAATAATTATTCAAGTGAGTACTTGTTTAACACGTTACCTAAATTACAGCAAGAGTTATTAGTATGTATTGATGAAAACCCTGGAATCAGATATAGGGAACTATTGAGATTGATTAAATTCCCAAATGGAGTTCTCTCATATCATGTTAATAAACTGGAAAAACTGGACCTAGTAAATGTAGAAAGAAAAACGAGAATCACGAGATTCTTTCCACGAAATATTTCAAATGATATCATGGGAATCCTAGGCAATTTGAGAAGTCAAACATCATACGAAATTATAAAATTACTTTATGAGAAGGGGCCAATCTCTCAACAAGAAATAGTAAAATACACCAGAAAGGCGGCATCTACAATTTCATGGCAGATGAAAAAATTAGTAGACGATAATATCATTTGCATAAAAGACAAAGATTTTAATTATGATGAAAATAAGGGCTTTGGCAGCAAGATACAATATAAAAAAGTAAAGTTATATGACTTGTTGAACAGAAATTTAGTAAACGATCTCATTTATAATACCAATAAATATATTGACAACGTGGTAAATAATTATTCTGAAATGGTTGATTCATTGTAGATAATCCAATCAGTTCGGTTCGTGCATTCGGTGAACTTATATTTGATGACTTAAGAAAAGCTCTATGAAGATATCTCGAATTCTTAAAATACATTCTTGTCGGATTATAAACATAAATAAATATCAATGAGTATTTCAGATCATGGATCCTTTAACAGAGAAACCTGAGAAAATAGCCTTTATTGGATACAATATCGGAATCTATGAATCAATCCAAAAATTTGCATCTTTAATTTTAAGCGGTAAAATAAATAATTCTCTTGACACGAATAAAATAGCACAATTACTTTCTGAGACGATAACATTTTATGACGCAGAATTGATTTCTCAACTAATCAACATACTTGTAGGGAGTAATCCAAAGTCAATTATTGGAAGGGTTGATACCAATGAGGTGACGTATGTGATAAATCAACTTAAGGCTTGTGGACTTTCTCTACCATGAATCATGTTTCAATATCGTCTCCCTCTCGATGATGATTTATCTTGAAAAAATGTTATTACACAATTTGTTATTCAAATGAAGATTCTTTATACTTAACTTATTTATCTTGCCCCTAAATTGTTATTGATAATAAATTATAATTGTAAATAAGTGAGTTATTAGAAGATATTATGATTATTCATAATCATAGCTTAGTCCTTCTTAAATATTATTCACTGACAATGTAAGCTATGGAATCATTAGGAATAATTGAAATGTTGGAATGGTATGTAGTTGGATTCTCAGTGACATTAGGGTCGCTTCATTTAATATCGAAACTAAATATTTTGAAGGGGAAAGAAAGGAAACCGGTGTATGTCGACTCATCATACAAAATCAGTAAATAACGATCAGGAATCGTTATTATCTAAACACATTGATGTAATATGGATGCACCGAAACGACTAATAGTGTTGTGTAGTAAGGAGAATGGCAAGATTACAAGATATCATGAACGGCTGCGGATGTTGGATAATGGCATGGAACACTATTTTGTCGAAGTGACTTGTGAGGATGGAATTCAATATGGATTACAAGGATATGGGGAAGAGGCAATAGCACTATACAAGGAAACAATGAGGGCTGTTGGAAAGAGTACTTGATGAAAATTAAAAAAATTTGGAAATTTTTTATATATCCTTATCATCATCATTTTCTTTTACTAATCTTAGAGATATGGAATTTATACAGTATCGTTCATTCGTGGGAAGAGGACCATCATCAAAAACATGTCCAAGATGAGACCCACATTTTTTACACGTAATCTCAACTCTCTTCATTCCAAAACTATTATCTGTATGATATTCTACACTATCTTGGTTGAGTGGTGCATAGAAACTTGGCCAACCTGTACCTGAATCAAACTTTGTGTCTGATTTGAATAACTCATTTCCACAGCAAATACATTTGTAAATTCCCTTATCCTTTGAATAATAGTACTTTCCTGAAAATGGTATTTCGGTCCCTTTATCACGACAAACTTCATATTGCTCCTGTGTAAGTTTATTTTTCCAATCTTCATCTGTCATCTCCTGGATTTTCTTATCATTTTCAATCATATCCTTTTTTAACAGATATTGGTATAAAAAATATTGCTTAAATAATACACTATCCTTCTTTATTAGGACCATTCCACTAAAACTGGGATATTTGTTTTTTCGATAAGGCTTATGGAATATATTTAATCCTAGTCATAATCAAGTAAATCAATTGTGACATTTTATATCGGGGTTTTAGTTCATCATTCTTGGGGCTGGTAGTTCAGTGGTACGAATGTTTGCTTCGCAAGCAAAAGGTCGTGGGTTCAAATCCCACCCAGTCCATTAAGTAAGTGGGTTCATATACTTGATTGGGCTATATCGTGAACAGTTGGAGTTGTGAAAACAATGCCAGTCAAATTAGCTTCCACAAAAAAACAGTTTCTTGAATAATCTTCTCATCCCAAATTTTAGGATTTAAGATAATAATAGTATTAAGGTACATCTATCGAATTAATGTTATGCAACTGGCCCATAGGATACGAGCTTTATGCAACAATTTATCAAAAGAGATGTTTATGGAGCAGAATCAAATATTTTGTTCGCACAGATAGAATTGTTATCAATAATGAATTCGGCGGTCATTACTTTATCAACCTTTGTTGCACCTGTCTTTGTAACTTTAACATCATCACCAACATAGGCACCTTGTCTTCCATTCATATTCATTGATTCCACACAGTTCTTTTCATCAAGTGTAAGCTCGTGAGTATGCCATTTAGTATACATCCAGTCAGATGAAACAGCGTAAGTTCCGTTATCTGTAACAAATACATACGCGTATCCGGTATCTTCTTTATCTGGTATTGTTCCACCTGCTTTGCCTTCTACGGTTAAAAACGGATTCCCGTCATCACCGATACCAAAATTTCTTATCATGAAGTCAGCTCCGTTGAATTCGCCTTTATTGCCACTGGCGAAAGCTTCGTTACTTACTATCGAAATCTGAGCATATTGAGGCATTATATTCATAAAAACGTAGTTGAGACCTATACCAAGCGACAGAACGGCAAAAAGACGTACACGTCCAACCATCTCATCATGATTGATAACGGGAAGCATCCAAAGATTTAACTGGTTTCGATTAATTATACATTGTGGTACAACTATCTAAAACCTGATAGTTCTAAAAAACAGATATCATAAGTAGTAACCTCCACTCAAAATCGTGAGCTTAAGAAACAATAATTCCCATGTTTAGAGCTAACATGAGAAATTAAGAATTGTTTGTTATTTCACTGGATTGCCAAGGAAAAAGTCGCCCTCTGCGTAAAGAGTTTGATATATTAAATTCTACCCATCATAATCCTCTCTATGAGTATACAACAAGCACTGCAAAAGGAAATTGAAGAAACTAAAAGATGGCTTCAAATTGAAAAAGATGATTCAACTTACAAAGGAGATTTAGGGAAAAGAATTGAATTAATTAATTGGGTTTTAGAAAGTATGCAAAATCCAAATATTCAGATTTGCAACAATATTGAATCAAAAATGAAAGAACTTATCCTTGAAATAAATCAAACAGATTCCATGGTAGTAGCCGATGGATTGCATAGTGAATTAAGAATTTTGGATTGGGTTTTGTATTAAGTTTGTAGTAGCGAAATAAAACTTTAGTGGCATGGAAAACCTGCTGCATGTCTCATATCATGATAAAATTCATGCATCCACATATTATCAGATGCTTCTTGACCTTGAACCAAACTAAACAATTGACCCTGATCAAAACCTATCATAAACATTGTAAATAATAATATGGTAATCAGAATACCAACGGCCACACGTGGAACTCTGGACGGTTCTAATGTTATTTGTAGGGTAGACATTCAGTTTTGTTATATGCCATATTATTTAAATAATTGGATGGTTTATCCAACATAAAATCATTTAGTTATTTCTCGACACTCCTAACTGTGGGATCTTCTGAAACCTATCTTGTCACATGATAGGTTAGTCGAATTCTTCTCAAAGATTTCTTGTATCAGAAAACGCTAAATAGTCGATAAACAGAACCCGAATACATACAACGTTCGAATCCCACCGGACCCGATACTTAATTAATTCTACTATAATGAACCTAAAAATGCGGTCAAATTTGATTCACACCCCGACGGATTCAGACTTGAATTTAAATGATAATAGTATCGATTTTTAATTTGGCTGTTATAGTGTTATTTACATATGGTTTAGCGTCATCACGCCTAATATCTCCAGCTGAATCATTTCTGTTTGGAAATGATCCAGTCAACTCCAATGAGGAGCAAGTGACACCAGCTCCTAAAAACGAGACCTATATAGTGAGAGATTCGGAGACAATTTTACTTTCTGGTCAGGTGATTCCCGCCGGAGATTACGTTCACGTTTATGACGCAAGTCCATATAAAATTATGAATGGACACTTAGCCACCAAGATTCCTTGTGATCAGAGTTTCCAACCTATGGTAAATATTCTTGTAGGTCAGGCTCCAAAGTTACAGAGTATACAGCTTCATCTGATTGAAGAGCTATCTACCGCTAGTAAACTCTGTATTTATCACGCAGATCTCGACCCGTCATCAAGAGTTACACATACTCCTCCAGATATAGAAATAGGAACTATCACTGATATAGCCATCCAAAATCCTACACAAAAGGCAATTGAATTTCCTCCAACGGCGAGCCTAGTGATTGGTGTAAATGAGATAGAACCTGGAGCCGGAGAGATAGAACATTAAGCAGCAAATTTCTGACCGCTAAATCTAAATAGATAACTATTTGTTTTTAACATTAGAGTAACGCATCATAATAGTACGATAGATTCTGCACTTTCACGATTGCTTGCATTCTAGCCCTTCCATTAAATTTTTTATATTTTCATGCATTTTATCAATATATCCCACTCCTGAGGCTTGTTCATTCTTTGTTAGCCCTTCTATGGGACTTAAGACAAGCACTTTACCATTCTCGAGTTCTTGAGCAACTGCTGATGCGTAACGTGGATCAATCAGTTCTTCTGAATAAATAACATGCAATTGCAAATTTTTTGCAGTGTTAATAATATCTGCAAGTGGCTTTGGGGTTATTTCTGCTTCTGGTCCGGCATTAGAAATACTGTGTTGATTTAGCCCATATCGTTTGGCAAAGTATGAAAAAGAATTATGAAATGAAATAAAGTCTTTTTTCTTGCACGATTGTAGATCAGTTCTTATAGCTTTATCAAGACTGTCAAGCTGGTCTGAGAAATTCTTTGCGTTGCTAAGATATTTGTCCCTATTATTAGGATCAATCACAATTAAACCATCACGTATATTTTCTACCTCTTTTTTTGCAAGCACTGGATCCAACCATACATGAGGATCAATCGTCCTGTTAGTCTTATCATAATACGAAACATTCAAGCCCGCACTAGCCTGAATTTTATGAGGGATGCTAATTTTATCAATCCAACTTTCAATTCCCAACCCATTGTAGACCAAGACTTCGGCAGAATTTACACTTTGTATTTGATTTATTGTTGGTTCGAAATCATGTGGCTCGATCCCAACAGGAATCAGCAATGATGATTCAATGAAGTTACCTCCAATTTTCTTTACAAATTCACCTATCGGAAAAAATGATGACACTACTTTCAATTTGTGTGAGGCATTTTGAACAGATTGTATATCAGACAAATTTCTATGCGTGGAGTTTGACGTTAGGTTTGCTTTTAATTCTGATGTCAGTTTTGATTTTTGATTTTGTCCATACAAATTTTGACAACAAAATGAAAATAGAATTGATAAAAATAGCAAAGACAAAATTATTTGTGTGTTTCTTTTCACATTATGCAGATTTATTATTATGAATATATAGCTTTTTTTAACTTTAGATAGTTTGCTCTTGTATCGAACATTTTCGATCGAACTGGTGACTTGCCCTCGTTTAGCTGTTTTATAATCACAACTGGTAAAGGTTCTATACGTATAAATTATAGATAGAATCTTTCGAGAACGTAATCCTTGCTTTTTATCGGAATTATTAGTTTGGTATTTGCTATCTTATTGTTCGAAGTTTTTAACATTTTTCTGCCTGTGACTTTTTACACGCATCAGCTTGCACTTGCAAGTTCAATCGGAGCAAATAATACTGCAGATAAAGTTGTGATAATAAATTTTGATGACAATCGTAAGAGTCAATTTACTCAAGTTAGACCTATACTTGACAAATATGGGTTTAAGGCTACATTTTACGTTGTGTGTAAGTATTTGGACAATAAAAAGGGATATATGAATTGGACAGAGTTAGAAACATTATACAAAGATGGACATGACATAGCATCTCATACAATGAATCATGCTAATCTAAGTGATTCATCAAAAAAGAGCCTCGAATATCAAATAGGACGCTCAAAGGAATGTCTTCAGGAACATGGGATTAACGCAACAACTTTTGCATATCCGTTCGATAAAGGATCGGACAACAAAACTGTAGTAAATATAGTATCCAAGTATTATGAGTTGGCTAGAACGGCCAGTAGTCCACTTACCTTTCTACACTGTGATGGTTGGAAAAATAAATCGAATCAGACTGACTGCAGAGCATATACCAAAAACGGTAAACTCAATTATGCTAACCAATACTCAATTAAAGGCTGGAGTCATGACCTATCGAGAAAAGTAAATTCATATGACGATCCTGCATTGTATGACAGATTCATTCAAGTGGTTAACAGCCAAACTAAGTATAATAAGAACGGAACAATAAACGCAATACCCATAATCATATATCATAAAGCAGGCGATCAAGGCGCTGATTACAATACTAACTTGGAATTATTTAACAAGGAAATGAAATATTTGCATAATGGTAATTTTACGGTTTTAACTATGGCTGACCTAGGGTATGATAAAAAAACTAATTATTTATACATAAAATCGCCTGAGATTCCACTAACTGATGGAATAGCCTCTGTCTCAGCAGATAAATAATGAACTACTAGCATTACTAGAACCACCGAACCCGAATTATTGATACCATAGCTTAGTAAACTAGTGGAAGATTTAAAATTTAATTATTCACAAAGCAATTTATGATGATGAGGATAAGCTGAAGGTTGGTATTATGGCAGCCAACAACCATTACGCAGGATTTGGAGTGGCAATTGCCCAACGTGTTTAGGATGATAAATGGTTCACCTTCTGTATAATGGTGAGCTGACAATGAAATAGAAAATACTGTTGAATTAGAGCACTCAGGACAAGAAGAAAAAAGGAGGACTTGCTGAGATCTAGACAAAACACCATATTGGATTATTACACTTAATTAAGCAAACTTAGTTCTCTTGATGCCAAGAATGCTTAGAGGTATGTTTGTCCGTTGTTGATGCTTACTGTATTGTACCTCAAAGTATAATAAAGAAATAACACTATTTGGTACTTGCTATTCGGTTGCTAACCAATGATATTATGAACTATTATGCAATTTTAGGAGTATCTCCATATGCTAAATATCGAGAAATTAAGGCTGCATATAGGCGTCTAGCTTTGAAGTATCATCCAGATAGAAATAGTTCGCCTACTTCTGAAATTACTATAAAAATAATAAATGCTGCTTTCGAAGTTCTTTCAGATAGAGATAAAAGAACACAATACGATGATAATATAATTTTTAATGTAGCACGTAAGAAAAAGGATCAAACTCAATCATATTCAACTTCTTCTTCTCATGTTAATAGTAGTACTAATGATTCTGGTCGTACCAGTGGTGATGATGAATATCATGATACCTATGTAATAAAGAGGAATAGAAATGAAACTGATGTCGAATCAGAAAAGGAATCGTCAATAACGAGAATCTCTGGTATATCAGAAGGTCGTTTTCATATAATTATAGAACCTACACTATGCATGGCTTTTGGAAGCTGTGAGACGCTTGCTCCAAATGTATTTGTAGTTGACAAGGATAAAATGATAAATCCAAAGGCAAAGTTGAAGTCAGAAACTGGCGATGATTTTGAAAAAATACTTGCTGCAGCTCAGACATGTCCTACAAAAGCAATTATAATTAGAGATAGATATACTGGCAAACAGATTTATCCTTGATTCAGTTTTTCTACTAAAGTGCCATAAATCTAATCGCCTTGGGAATGGAGCTTTAACGGTTTTGAGCTGAAGATTTGTGATTACATACACTAGTGCATTGAATCGCACCGAACATTGTAAGGGAGAATTCTTCCAACCACTTTTAAAGGTAAAAAATGATTCATATTCCCTATTTTAGTAATATCACAAAAATCTCTACTTTGATTCTCTATAATACCTTAATGTAAATCATCCTATACTTAAATACATTAATGTGTAAGCCATAGTTGATGAGAGTTGGGTCTATCATCTATCGGCCTATCTATTATGTTACAGTTTTCACAGTTGTTGTTGTAACAAGTATCTGTCTTATTGGAATTGGATCTAACCAGTCTCAAATTACAAACGCACAGCAACAGCAACCACAAGTTAATCTAAGTTCCATTGAACAACAGCGTTTACTGGATGGTATATCCTTTCAAATGGACAATGTGACTTTTTCACATCACATCGCTACTGTAAATGGGATACAGTTGCACTATGTCATCGGAGGTCAAGGAGATCCTCTAGTATTGTTGCATGGTTGGCCACAATCATGGTATGAATGGCGACATGTAATGCCAGCTTTGGCTTAGAAATACACCGTAGTTTCGCCTGATCTTCGAGGATTTGGGGATTCTTCAAAACCATTAGAAGATATCTATCAGTTGATGTCCCAGTTACATTTTAATAAAATTTTCTTAGCTGCACATGATGTCGGTGGACAGACAGCTTTTTCGTATACTGCCGAACATCCTAACAATGTAACCAAACTAGTGATCATGGATTTCATTTATCCGGGCTTTTTTCCACCAGCCTTCGGTCAGAATGGGCCTTGGTGGTTTGCTTTTCACCAGGTGCCTAACTTACCAGAATTTCTAGTCGATGGTAAAGAGCGAGAATATATATCATGGTTCTTTAAAGGACTAGCTTATAATCCCTCTGCAATTACCGAGGAAGATATAGACGTATATGCAAGTCACGATAAAGCACCCGGTGCAATGCGTGCTGGCTTTGAATATTACAGAGCTTTTCCGATAGATGCAGAGCAAAATAAAGAAACGGCTAAGGCTAAGATAACAACTCCCGTATTGGCATTGGGTGGGGATATTTATCCAGCTGTAGGCGGGGATCTTCCTGGTAACTTTGCCTATAGTTCGTTAGTACCATTAGCAACCAATGTAACTGGTGTTACAGTCCCCCTTTCAGGACACTGGATCCCAGAAGAGCAGCCACAATTTGTAATAGATCAGCTATTCAAATTCTTTGGGAACAATACTAATAGCACAAAATGAGAAAAGTCACGAGTATACTTGTATGAAAGTTTGCAGTCATTACTGGTGGAAAAAGCTAAATAGGATGTAACAGGACCCTACTACATGCAAAGTCCGAATCCCACCGGACCCGATACTTTAATTCTACTATAATGAACCTAAAAGTGCGGTCAAATTTGATTCACACCCCGACGGATCCAGACTTGAATTTAAATGATGATAATAGTATCGATTTTTAATTTAAGCCAAAAATAAAAAATTTCTTTATCAACAAGTTTTAAAATTGCTTGTAACCAAATCAATCTTAAGGTAGAATGAGTAACCTGAAAGCGGCATTGGTAACAGGAGGTGGACGTGGTATTGGCAGGGAGACAGCTATCTTGTTGTCAAAGAAGGGTTTGAATGTGATTATTTGTTCTAGGACCCAAAAAGAGATAGATTCTGCAGTAAAGGAAATTAAATCAATTGGGTATGGTCAAATCATTGGAAGAAAATGTGATGTAAGTGTCTATTCCCAAGTAAATAATCTTGTAAATGAAGCATTGGAAATTTACGGACGAATTGATGTACTGATAAACAATGCTGGAATTACATATGTCAAAAAACTAATTGATACTAGTGAAGAGCAGTGGGATCATACACTAGACGTTAACTTGAAAGGAGCTTTCCTATTATGCAAGGTAATTGTTCCACACATGATAAAAAACAACTGTGGAGTTATTATTAATGTAAGTTCAGGTGCAGGGAAAGTTGGGTTTGAGGATATATCAGCATATTGTGCGAGTAAATTTGGGATGATTGGTTTAACAGAAAGTTTAGCCCGGGAGGTTGCTAATTACAATATTAGAGTAATGACAATATGCCCTGGAGAAGTAGCAACAAAAATGCAAGATGATGTCGACGCTCGATATTATGAATTGAATAAGGATAAAATGCTTCATCCTAGGACGGTTGCAGAAAAAATTACGGAGATGATCTTTAATGATAATAAATACGAAACTGGAGTTACTGTGGATCTTCCTAACTGAAGAACGATTTGTAAAAAAACTTGAATCCTAATATATCAGACGTTTCTTGAGAAATTAAAAATCGTTACGCAAGACCATTCGATAACGTGCTTTGCCTGATTCAAGGTGTGCCATTGCATCATTAACGCGTGAAATTGGAAACTGTTCTATTGTTGGTTCAATTGCATGACGACTGCAAAAATCAAGCATCATTAGAATCTCGCCAGGACCTCCTATAGGTGAACCACCTAGAGATTTCTCACCGGCAATTAATGGAAATACAGTTGCCTTTACTTGTGGAGCTGCTCCAACAATATGTAACTTGCCACCAGGGCGAAGTGTACTAATGTAGGCATCCCAATCTACGTCCACATTTGCAGTAACCAATACCATATCGAACTGATTTGAATATGGTTTTAGAGCATCGGGAGACTTTGAGTTTAAGAAATGATCAGCTCCAAACTGTTGTGCTTCCTTCTCTTTATTAGGATTGGTAGATATAGCGGTAACCTCACAGCCCCATGAATTAAGAAATTTAATAGCCATATGTCCTAATCCACCAATTCCCACAACAGCTACATGATCTGTAGGTTTGATATTATTTTGGATAATCGGATTGAAGACTGTAATTCCACCGCAAAATAATGGACCGGCAGTCTTGAAGTTAATATTCTTAGGTAATGGAAAGGCCCATAACGCTTGGCAGCGTACCTTATTTGCATAAGCTCCATGTCTGCCAATCATCACGTCTTCTCCCTTAAAGCAACGGTTATGGTGGCCGCTCAAGCACTGGTCACATACTAGGCAAGAGCGAGATCGCCAGCCTAATCCTACATATTGCCCAATTTCTAGATGATTCACCATGTTTCCAATCGCAGCCACTTTGCCGATGGCTTCATGTCCTGGCACAAATGGGTATCTTGTAAAGCCCCATTCGTTTTTAAGCATACTCAAATCACTATGGCAAATACCACAATACTCTACATCGATCTCTACTTCATCAGGTTTTAAAGAACCTAATTCATACTCAAATGATTCTAGTTTTCCACTTGCTTCATGAGCCGCATATGCTTGGACTTTCATAATGATATACTGTCTGTGCGTGTATAAATAACTAGTTGCACACAGGTTTAATCCTCAATTGTTATCGGATTTAAAAGATAAATACCAAGTTAGTAGAATCCTACTACATGCAAGGTTCTAATCCCACCCAGTCTAAAATTCTTAATTCACTATGCAATTTATCGGCTTTGAGTATAGCATGAGTTTGATTTGTTTTAAGTATTATTTCCTTCTTGTTCTCAGATAGAACGTAATTCCTGCTATTAGTGCTATCGCTACTGTCAAATAGGATACTAGGGATTGAGTAAAGGTTAAGCTGTATTTTCCGCCCCCAACAGGAAGTTCAAAGTCAACTATTAGTGGTTTTTCAGCGTAGGAACGATCACCATTTATCTTTGACTGAAGAGTCACAAGATAGGTCCCTACTTTGGGAAATGTGTAAGAAAATGTCATATCACTGAATTCATAGAATCCATAAGGAAATCTCTTTAATATCTCTCCAGTGTCCTTTGATTTGATAATAAGAGAAGCGAACACTGCATTAATGTTTTGATCATCCTTGCCAAGAATACTGAGGTTAATTTTTGTAGAATTATCACCAGCTATTGGTATGGTGGGATATGGCTGGAATACTATTTTATAGTCGCCTGCAGTCTTATTCTGAAGAACAGGAACACCAAAAAAATGCGCACTCGCATGCTGATATATTAAAACTGATTCAAAATTGTACTCAAAACTCCAAACAATGACATGAACAACTGACAATATGAGCAAACTTAAGGCTAATACTTTATCCATCTTGACAAGGGTAACTTCTCATAATAATTAACTTTGTGTGATGATTAGGATAAAACCGAATTGTTAAAAAAATTCTTAAATGTAGGAATTATTATTTAATTTATGCTATCATCAATACTTTGAACACACAGAAACCTTCGGATTGAAGAATTAAATATGATATGTAAACATTACGACAATTATTAGATTGGTTCAAATCAAACTACGAACTGTTGCCGTCTTAACTCTTATCTTGGCTTCAAGCTTGAGTTTTTCTCTTATTATTTTTGATTTTAGTATCCCCGTATTCGGTAGTCACTTTGGGTCTATCAAAATATATTCAGATGTTTATACGGGCGACGGAAATAGTAGCAAACTATAAATCAATTTGATCCTGTCAATAAGGAGGTTTATACTACTGAAACTGTTAAGTGGACTAACCCAACGGCTGGTAAACCATATCCACACATAGTCGCCTTCATAGGCAATCATAGTATAGAACTAAAGTCAAAAATATCAAACATCACTAAGCCACTACAATCATCCAATTTACAGTCCGTAGTTACGAATTTGAATAAATTAATATAAATTCGGAATTACTAGGCAAGCGTTGTCTAAAACAAAACCTAAATACCGAATACATTATAGCTTATAATTCTTTTCCAAACAGAGGTAACTACCAACCAAGGTCTATGACTAATATTGTCATAAAATGCTTACGCCTGATAATAATCTGTATAAATTCAAAAGAGTTTATGGAGCAGAATCAAATATTTTGTTCGCACAGATAGAGTTGTTATCAATAATGAATTCGGCGGTCATTACTTTATCGACCTTTGTTGCAGCTGTCCTTGTAACCCTAACATCATCACCAACATAGGCACCTTGTCCTCCCTTCATATTCATTGATTGCACACAGTTCTTTTCATCAAGTGTTAGCTCGTGAGTATGCCATTTAGTATACATCCAGTCAGATGAAACAGCGTAAGTTCCATTATCTGTTACAAATACATACGCGTATCCGGCATCTTCTTTATCTGGTGTTGATCCCCCTGCTTTGCCTGCTACAGTTAAGTATGGGTTGCCATCATTACCAATACCAAAATCCTTTATCATGAAATCGTCTTTATTGAATTTGCCTATGTTCTGACCCGCAAATGCTATGTTATTTATGGTCGTGGTATTTGTTAAAAGTAAAGTCATTATTCCTATAGCAATAACCAAAACACAGGTAATTGTTCTTGGTTTATTCAAGTTCTTGTTCCACGTGACTTGCTCCCATCAGCTTTTAAACATTACTTAAGTAAGGTAATGTGTAATACAATCTACCTTTAATTTTAATACTCTCCAAAAATCATCTATTTCTATGAAGCATTTTCAAATAATCATGCTATTATTACTTAAAGCCTTCCTGTTTATCTATCATAAACACCAATATCTGCTAGCTCTATTTCTCTGTCTTCATCTTTACGCCAGAATTTCTCGGCTTCTGTGGCAATCCATGAGCTTCACTACTTTCAATACTTTCACTAAATATTGCAACTAAAAAGTATAGAGAGGATGTTGAGAACATCAAGAATGTTATAACGTAGACTAAAAATGATTTCAATTAACCAGAATTATTGAGCTCTCTTCATAAACATTCCGAGAACAAAAAGCTGCTACGATTAGTGCGTTGGTTTTAGCTGTTATGGCTTTGCTATTTGCATTAGGCCATTGATACAATACGATACAAGTAAAACGAATAATAATTGTATTTATTGTACATTAATTTGTATTGCCTGTGCTATTTGTTATTAGTATGGTATCACTTCTATTATTTGTCTATGCGATGAATATTAACTACAATTACATTGACATGTATGGTCAAAAGCCAAATGAGCAAACTAAAACCCTGCCTTTACATGACCTCATAAAAAATGGTTCTCCATTTCTAGGAAATGTGTCCGCTCCTATCACTATAATTGATTTTAGTGATTTCCAATGCTATTTGTGCAATAGATTTGTAAGAAATACTGAGCCGTTAATAAATCAGACATATATTCAAACAGGAAAGGTGGCTTTAGTTTTTGGTCATCTTCCTAACAGAGGACTTGACTCGATGGATGCAGCTCTTGCAGCCCAATGTACTAATGACCAAGGAAAATTTTGGCAGTTTCACAATCTGCTTTATAGTAACCAAAAACCTATTGATTCAGGATGGGTAAGCAAAGAGAATCTGAAGAATTTCGCTTCGCAGATTTCAGGACTTGATATCAAACAATTTAACACCTGCTTTGATAATGAAAAGTACAAAAGTTTTGTTCAAAAAGACATAGACCTGGCTTTATCTTTTGGATTTAGGGAGACACCTTCATTCATAGTTGAAAATAGCAATGGTTCAAATCCAGAAATGTTGTCAGGAGCCCTTCCATTTGACTCATTTAAAGCAGTAGTTGAGAAAAAAATCTCTGCAGGTTAATGCCATCAATGGCCGAAAAGAAGGAAACATCCATGCCATCGTCATCTGAGGGTCAGGGCTCACTAATTCTTTCCTTCAAAATTGTTTTTTCAAACTTGGTCTATATCATATTTGCAGCCTTAATTGCTGTAGCATTTTCCATAATTTCTATTATTTTTGACCAATTGCTTTTCTTTTACCCAATAATAATATTTTATCTTCCTGATGATGCGATAGTCGGTTTTATTCTTGCAAACATTATAGCTATACTATTAGGTATAGTTGTAAGTATGAACATCTATGTATTTAGACATTCAAAAATAAAGATACGTAGCACTTCGTTACTCTCTGGGTCGTCACTAGGCGTACTTTCAAGTATATGTGTCAGTTGCTCTTCTCTAGGATTTTTCCTTGCTTCTACACTGGGAGCAGCAGGAGTAACTGCTTCTGCTTTTGTATCTAATTATCAGACTCCTTTAAGATTACTGTCAATAGCACTCCTAATATGGGCATACTATTCGATAAGCAACAAATTAACAAAGAGTTGTATGAAAACCTATCTAAATAGCTCTAAATAGTCGCTAAGCCATCTAGTTTGCTTCAAAAATTAATGGTTGTTTAAGTAGTTAATAATTTAGTTTATCAAATATACGGGTCTAAAAATTGTGTCAAAAATGATTCACAAACCTCCGTGCCTCAACCAATCGTTCACTCTACTGTTTTCTATTATGGTCACCGCAAATAGAACTTTAATTATGATAAATCCGATTGTTTGACAGTAAGGCATTCGAAACGGACGTTTCATTCTCTGCAGGATAGTTTATCAAATTTTAGGGACTTTACTTCCATTGATAGATTCAGGAGGCAATTGTTCTGGCATCGTAGTGTTAAGACTAGATTCGTTTGTGATATTAGAATTTAGACTACTTGATTCGTTTGTGATATTAGAATTTAGACTACTTGATTCGTTTGTGATATTAGAATTTGGTATAGTGTCATTAGATGGAATATTCATTGTTGTGTTATCTGTCTGACTTGAGTTAGAATACGTAGACATGATGGATGCTCCAGTCAAATCAGTGGTTACAGAAGAAATTGGTTCCCATGTACTCCTAGAAGGTAACTCTCCTAATACACTGTAATTTGCTAGCTGTATGTCCAGGCCTGATATTATAATAGTCATAATTACCAGAACAATAGAGGAAAAAGCGTACCTATTCACAGTGTTATATTTTAGAACTAGTCGTATAAAAGGTTACCAAATTTAAAAATCTATCAATATTATCAAATCGATAAATGGCAGTGCTTGTATTGAAATAAGATTGGCCTGGCTGTTTAAGTTAATGAATCCTTTCTAAAACAATTTGTTTATAAAAAATAAGTCTTCAATAACAAATCCTTAAAGATTGTACTTTTCTATTATTAAATTAGGAATCCACTTTTTGCACTCATATCGTCACCACCCCTCCGTGCCCCTACAAACGTTCTACCTTAAGATAACATACAATTAGCTTCTGCCATATCTTAGGAATAATTGTCGATGACTCAAAATCAAGCCATAAAAAAAAAACTCTACGTTCAATTCTATTGAATTCATCAAAATTAGGGGCCAAAAATTTGTGTCAATAACAATTCACAACCCCTTGGTCCCATTTCGGGAAGGGTAATTGAACCCGCTTACTAGCTAGGTTCAAATCCCACCCAGTCGATACATGTGTTTAGTTCTAAAGTGAGGATGAGCGTGATGTCAAGTTGGATTTGATAACTAAAGTAAATGCAATGTATTTCCAAGAATGGCGAAGTCTTGATAGAATTATCATTTGTTCATATATAGAATTCAAGTTAGTTATGTAGTAATCAATTTTTAGTCAGCTGAGGTTGCGTGATTTACGAATCTAATATCAATCGGCATCTCTAAAATCGACCATGCTCTGTATGAACTTGGTTACGGTACAATACTTCTAGACAAATATCATTCAGAATTTAATTTCATCCTTTATGTCAGGATCTATCATATATGACAATCTAAAATAGAATGTAACATTAGTGATGCGATATATACTAATATGATTATTGATATTTTACAATATAATGGATGTAACATACAATTTTTCAAATAAAGTTGTTTTGATCACAGGAGGAACGGGAGCTCTCGGAAGAACATTGGTAAAAAAATTTATAGATTCTGGTGCAAGAACTATTTCGTCTTATCTTAATGAGAAAGAAGCGGAGAAACTAAAAATAGCAGATCATAAAGTTGAACTGATCAAATTGGATATTACAAAAGAAGAAGAGATACTCAAAGTAATACCAATACTAGTTGAAAGATTCGGTACGATAGATGTACTAGTTAACTTAGTAGGAGGTTATTTGGGAGGGAAAAACATTACGGAAATTGGAGAAAATGATTGGGACGCAATGATGCGTTTAAACCTAAAATCTGCATTTTTGATAAGCAAGCATGTGATCCCCGTTATGAAATCTGGAAAAGGTGGAAATGTTGTCCATATATCGTCGAGAACTGGGTTAAAATCGGATGGCTATGATTCTGCATATGCCGCATCTAAGGCGGGCTTGATAAGGTTTGTAGAATCAACATCGCAGGAATTCAAAGAAAATAATATTAATGTAAACTGCATTTTACCTACAACAATCGACACTGAGGCAAACAGAAGGGCGATGCCAAATGCGGACTTTGACAAGTGGTTATTGAAAGAAGATCTGGCTAATGTCATTTTATTCCTCTGTTCTCCGTATTCTAAGGTGATTAATGGGGCAGCCATTCCTACATACGGATTGTCATGAATAACCAATTCGTACTCAGCGGTAGGGTCTAGGTCGAGTAGCTTACGTCCTTGTGCAAATTGAGATAGTCGAAGTAATGATTAATCGCAAAAATTATCCTGGCAGAATAGGATCATAAAAAAATAATAGAATTTCAATCCACAATCCGATCGTTGATGGGGATCCTTTTTCAACCGTCTGATTTAGCAGATATTTTTTTTCTAACTAAATAAAATATTACACGTAATTACCTTTGATCTTTACCAATATTGCTATTGCTAGTAAACTCATCGAGATTCATAACTAATCCATAGTAATTACGAATATTGTCAAGTGTTGAATTGTAGTGGTCTAGGTTATTGGATGTCGTAGCATCCGAAATTAGCACAACATCATACCCGTGATTGAATGCATCCCGTAGAGATGATTCTACGCATATCGATGTATCTATTCCTGAGAAAATTATTGAATCTATCCCTAAACTTCTTAACCAGACTTCGACTTCTGTATCTTGAAACACAGAATCTCTCCTCTTGATAACCACGTGGTCATCCAAACAGGGTTTCAGTTCATCAACTATTTCAGCATCCCAACTTCCTCTGATGCAAATTGGTCGTTTTTTTATTCTTTCTTCTCTAGACTTTGGGAGTATTCTATGAGACCTTGTCAACAGGTCAATTCCAGACTCTTCCCTAACTGCCTGAGAATAAAAAATTGGTATTTTGACTCTCCTGCAAAATGAAACAAGACGTTTGAGACATGGAACTACTTCGCTATATCTAGAAACATTTAACCCCATTAAATCATACGATCCTCCCTTACTTACAAATCCGTTTTGCATATCAACGATCAGCAAGGCAGGATTAATTTCGTGATTTTTTATTTTCACAGCTAGAAATTGTCAAAGGGATTATAAATTCATTCGATCATTTTTGAAATATGGATTTCGATATCAGAATTGTTTTCCAACCCCTTAATAGTCAAAGTAATTGGGTCTTGTATCAATCCAGGAAATATACACATTCATCTTAGAGTATTCATTACTATGTACTAATCTCTAGTTTAACGGAGGATTCAGTAAGTTCAAAAGAACTGTCTAAATTTAGTGTGTTTTTTAGTGTCGATTTTAAATAACCATGTAGAAACTGAGATCCCTTTTTTCCAAGTCGATGTCTTATTACAATAATTCGTTTTCCATTCTGATTGGTTTCATCATACGTTCCCAAAAATCCATAACGACAAATTATTTTATCAATATACTCCAAGACTGTTTCGAAAGTTAACGTTTTTTTCCAAAAAATGATCGTATCACGGGGTATAATTTCCCCTGCTGATACTCCGAGTCCGAATATATCCTCATCAGGATAAGAATCAAAAAGTGACTTTAGCAACTCCCTATTTATGACTACCAAATCAATTTTAGAAAGAAAGCGAGTGAATTCCGAATAACGTTTTAGAATCATGTTAACTAGAGCATTTACTGAAACTCCCATTCTCTCTGATTCTTCATCAAGTACTCTTGATAATTCTCTATCTACGCGAAATGACCTTGTAGTAGATGTAGGCACAATGCTCATACACCTCTCTCAAACATAAATGTGTTGTTATGCAACCATATGTGTTACAATGCACCACAGGTTATGACCATTTTGTAATTGTATACTTACTTCTTAATAGTAAATGTAACTGCTATGTGCTTATGAGTTTTGCATTGAATACAAAAGAAGTGAACAAAGTGAATGAAGAGAATTTAGGTTGCAATGACTGTAAAAACGAAAACGTTGTTTATGACCATGGCACCGGAGAAAAAATTTGTAGCGGCTGTGGGATAGTTCTTTGTGTTGAAAGAGAACATGTTGATCCATTACTAGATACTAATACTAATTTAGGTAACATGAATGTAGGGACTCCGTCTTCATTGGCTCATCATGACAAAAATCTGTCTACAATGATTTCTTATTCAAACGTAGATGCAGATGGTGTCGCAATAAGAATTGATCAGCGTTCAGCAATTCAGAGGATGAGACGTTGGAATAAGATATCTAATAATAACAGAAGCTACCATAGAAATCTTAAAAATGCTTTTGCTGTTCTCATAAGGATAAAAGATAAGCTTTCCTTGAGCAATACTATCGTAGAAAAATCAGCTTACTACTACAGAAAGATCTTGGATCAAAATCTAATAAAAGGCAGATCTATAAAGGGGTTTGTTGTTGCTTGCGTCTATGTCGTGTGCCGGGAGATGAATGTCCCAAGAACTATAGAAGAAGTTGCTGAAATAGCAGATGCAGACAAGATCTTTGCGGGAAAATGCTATCGGCTAATGGTTAGAAAACTCAAGATTCGCCTTCCTTCTATAGACTCTAGTTCTCACTTGGCTAGAATAGCTAATAATGCAGGGATCAGTGAGAGGACCTTTAGACACGCTATACAAATGATGTCAATGATAAAAGATGATCCAGTTTCCTTTGGGAAGGATCCATGCGCTATCGCGGTCGCAGTATTGTACGGAGCATGTCTAGAGAAAGGAGAAAAAACTAGTCAATCTAGAATATCATTAGCTGGAAATGTAAGCGTAGTGACATTAAGGAAAAGATTCTTGGATATTAAAAAAATCTTTCCAAATATACCGAATGGACCCAATGATAAATGACTACTGATAAATGACTACTGATAAATGACTACTGATAAATAACATTTGAAATTTTCTTGGAGATTAACATTATGTTGGCTCTAATTGATAATTATTATATATTTCAATTTAACATTTAACATGGATTTATTTTCTGCTCCAATTTTGAAAAAGATTTGATGCTCCAAGATGTGTTATTTTACATTTACTGTTATAGCGACATTAAAGTAATATTATCGATTACACAACAGAATCCTTACAAATGACCAAGAGAGAAAGAAAACAGCTCAACATCATGATTATTGAAGATGAGCAAGATATCCTTTTGCTGTACAAGGACTATCTTTTGAGTAGAGGGCATAAAATAGTCGCTACCTCAACGACCGCAAATGAAATCCTCTCAGATTATGATAGAATTCAGCCGGATGTAGCGATGATCGACTATAAGCTACCTAATAATAAGAATGGAATAGATGCGGCGATTCAAATATTAGATAAATACCCATCTGCAGCGATTCTAATAGTTACTGCATATGAGACCGTAAAGAAAGAAATTGCAAAAAGATCCCTTTTTGACAACAAACGAGTAGAGGTTTTGATAAAGCCATTGAGGCTTGCACAATTGGAAACCTCCATTGTCGAAATTGTGAACAAGAAGTAGCTTCTCGAATTTTACTTAGTCTATTTGAACGCAGTAAATCTAATGTGAAAGAATTAAATTTTCTTAATTATTTTGCTGGTTAGCAAATCCTCTTCATTAGAAGTATCGATAATTGTGCTTGATTTTCCGTAAACGCTCTCAAATATCCTATCCAAGTACATCTGAATGTGCGGTGAGGTCAGCCATAACTCCTTATTTCCATATTTAAATCCGTACCGCTGTGAACTTCCTAATAACTCTCTTTTTTCAAGTTCGCGCAGATAACCAGACGAGATTCTATTTTCGTCAAAATTATTTTCCCGTGCTATCTCGTCAATAACAAAATGTATTCCTGATCCATGCTGGGCGGCTGCCTTATTTCTATATGCTATCTCCTTTGGAATTCCTAATTCATTCGCTAATTTTCTATGAACACGTTTTCCAAGTAGGTCGTTTGGTCCAATAATATTGAGTTTTGGATTGATATCAAAAGCGGTTCTGATGACTTGTTTGTCCAAATAAGGTTCCCTCATCTCAATTCCATGTGCCATAGTTGTTTTATCTTCTCTTTCCAATGTTTCCTTATAGAGTAAAAAGAGATCCTCTATCATGTGACCTCGGAGGGATGCATACCCTTCAGTTTCAACTACTCTTGGATACCAAGGATATCCTCCAAATATTTCATCTACGCCTTGGCCAGAAAGCACTACTTTAACATGATCCTTCTTTGCCAAAGCCATTGCAGAATAAATAGGCAATGCAACTTCAACTTGGACTGCATCCCTATCTTCAATCGCATGTATTATTTTTGGTAACATTTCCTGAGTACTGCGTTTGGTAATAACGTTTACTTTAAGGGTCAACTGGAGATCCTTTGCTACCTTATCTGCAAATAAAATATCCGAAGAATCAAGAGTGCCCGCGTTATAACATATTACTTCATTCACCATATCCTTGGCTAACCAGGCAACTAGGACACTGTCTATACCTCCTGAAAATATGATTCCTATTCTATCAAGTCCCTCAGTACGCTTTTTCATTGCTAATATCAACGCTCTCTTGTATGCTCTCAGAGCTTCTTCAAGAGTGTTGTATCTGAATTTTTTCTTGTTAGGATTCAGCTCCCTAGGAGGCTCTGCAATTCTATATTCTCTTAAAGCGCCTTTATTGCTTATCAAAACAGCATGGCCCGGCATTACCCTCCTGACAGATTTATTTCCTCCTAAAAGCCAGATTGCTTTTTGTTCGGATGCAAACGTTACTTGTTGAGGATCCTCGCTATAGTAAAGCTGCCTGACACCTAACAAATCTCTAACTAGAGCTATTTCACCTGTCTTATGATCCTTTACTGCAATACTATACACTCCATCCAAAACTTTTGCCATTTTTGTTAATGCCTCCACTAAACTTGTCGACTGTGCTAATTTTTCTTCAAGCAGGTGAAGTATGACTTCACTGTCTGAAGTACTAACAAAATTATGTTGAGGTTTCAAACTATTCCTGATTTGTTTATAGTTATATATCTCTCCGTTATGCCCTAATGTTAGTCTTCCATCACAGCTTGTAAATGGTTGTCTTCCTAATTGGCCACCGACTATTGCTAACCTAACATGACCTAATCCAAACCTCCCATCAATATAAGGGGAGGACGATTCAGAGGATTCCAAAGAATTAGCTTTGTTCTGCCCAACTTGTATTGAGACACCGTCAGGACCACGATTATGCATGCATGATAGCATAAGAATCAGGTCCTCCGTTACACCTTGGTTATTTTTATTTAGGATACCAGCTATTCCGCACATTTTTTCCTCCAACTAACGGCAAAATTAATATGATAAACCAAAAGATTCTCCCTTTACAAATTATTGTTCAACATGATTTATCAGTATTACGTCGCAATTTCGTGTTTTTGATACTCTTCACATATTTAAGTTGACAGAAGCCAAATATTAATCATTACTAAGAAATCCAATTGTTCAATATAATTTATATAATAGTCTATTTTGCAGGCATCAGTTTTTACATATTGATCCTCATAGATTATACAATTGTGAATTGAAGTCTACTATATTATGAAGTAATTTATATTATATAAGAGAACAATCTATTATAATGTATACCCAATAATTAAACATCCTTATATTTAAGTAATCATACTTGTACTAGAAATTGCTTACAATCATGTGCAGTTTAAATCCGATTTACCAATAAGTCATACTGATATCTTAACGTAGTAAAGTTACAAATAGCGTTTTGAAGTATAATAAGACATAAAGTCTGACACCAGGTTAGTGAATCTATACTTCTTTTGCAGAGTTATAGATGATAAGAGCTACATAATAATCGATGTGAAGAGTCTCTGCCAAGTTGCTCACCGTTGTATTACGTATTTTGCCTTTAGTGAATCCATGAACAGCTAACATCTCTTTGATCCCATCTGCGACGCGTAAATCATAAATGTCTGGCTTTTTTTCATTACTGAGTAATGATTGAACCATCAATTGTGAGTGTATAACAAAATATATATACCTGTTAGTTTTCGCCTTATGCATTTGAACAAAGCTAACAATTTCTAATTTCCTCTTGTATTGTGTTCAGCAATACTTAAAGACGATGTTGGTTTCAATACAGTAATGAGTATAGTGTATAGCAGTCACTCTAATGGCCTCGAAGATTATTACTCTACCCAACACTATAAAGATGATCACTTGGTTAAAAAAGCCTCTACGCCAATGAGAATTAGTCATTTGATGGCATTTAATATAATAGAAAATAACGATCGAATCTCGGGAATCTTATCGATAGAATGTGATTATTATCCGTACGATGGTAACATAAAATATCGCGATATACATTACAGTGATCCTAGATTGATAAAGCACATTGAAGGCAACCCGGGTGTGATGAAGAACATAGATGCATATCTCAGAAAAAATCTATTAGAATCTGAGTACGGTATCAAATTCTAGAATCAAGCTAGATTTGGCTTTGATTTAATTTGAATATCTTATGCTAATCTAGCTAACATATTTTTTTACAATTTGGACCAGGTCATTCATCTTAATAGGTTTGTTGAAGAATTCATCAGTATGGATCTCCCTAAGCTGATTCCCCTCTATTTCGAAAGCAGTCATTAAAATAACCTTTACGCTTGAGTCAATTTCTCGTAGTCTCTTTATGAGTTCGACACCTGATATGGGCGCCATTCTAATATCAGAGATTACCAAGCTGTATGAAGCATGATTTTGTTCAAAATCCTTAAGTGCCTCTTCAGGATTTGTAAATGGACGGGCGTTAATACCATTCATTTTTAAAACTTCTGTAAACAAAGCTATAATGTCGATTTCATCATCTACCAACATTACAAGATTACGCTTCAACAGAACTATTCCACTATACAAGGATAAAAGATTTTATAACTATCTAGATCCGGATTTCATTTTTGTAATTCCATGTTCTAAAACTAATATCATAAAATATTTTTTATATAATTTTGATCCTTGATGTATGTTTTGGATTGGTGTAACGGGCAATCTTTTCCATTACCATTTCATGTGGAAATCGAATTCTAATTTATTTTGAATTTCTAATAACAATTACAAGTAAAAAACCCTCTATTTTTTGTCCTTTCTCTCATCAATCGGAAGTGTAAAGGTAAAAGTTGCACCCTTTCCATCTTTGTTATTATATGCCCATATTTTCCCGCCATGGTTATCCACAATGCTCTTTGAAATATACAAACCCAATCCAGTTCCAGAATCGGACCTAGTTGCAAATTTTTCAAACAATCGAGGAAGCATCTCAGGATTAATTCCTGTGCCCGTATCCTTAACTTCCACTACAATTGACTCTTTATCACCTTCACCATTATCAACATCGGTGGCAACTTGAGCTATATAGACTCTTATAGTAACAGTTCCATTTTTAGTAAAACTAATTGCATTAGCCACTAGATTATTAATAACCTGCTGCAATCTTGCTTCATCTGCATATATTGTAGTGGGAATATGATTTTTTAATTCAAAGATTATCTTTACACCCTTCTCAAGGGCCTGCTTTTGGTAATCTTCTATTACCTGCTGTATAGTTTGGTTTAAATCAAAATTTGATTTGGATAATTGCAAATTTTTACCTTCTATCCTCGACACGTCAAGTATGTCTTCTGTTAATTTTTCCAATCTCTTTGCATTCCTAATTATTTTCTCGAAATACTGATCAAAATTTTTCAGATTTGCATGGATCATCTCGGAATAACCCAGGACTGATTGGATTGGAGTTCTAAACTCATGAGCAGCGATGTCTATAAACTCTTTTTGAAGTTTGTCATGGTATGTCAGTTTTCTAGTCGTTTCCTCCAATTCCTTCGTTTGGATATATGCTACCTTCCTTAATCCCTTGTTCCAATAAGTTATAACAAAAAAAATGCCAAGCGAGCTTAGGACGATAATTACCATAGCGACTATAGCAAAATTTCTCTGTTGTACTACCAGATCATCCAAAGTGGATACCAAAGTGTGAGGTAAAATCAAAATTAATGTAAAATAATGTATGCCCTTTGATATAACTGGAGAATACGCTATTGTAAGGGGTTTACCGTCTGATTCTATATCAGCGCTACCAGTTCTAGGATCTATTATGGCGTGGCTAATAACATCAATTATGGTTTGTCCCTTCTTGTTGTCCGCGACTGACCCTCTTGGTAATGAATTGAACTTTTTATCCAATACATTGGCATCAAATAGTTTGGGTATTCCTGTAAGAATGATTTTGCCACTTGAATCAGCGAGCGATAAGTTTGCTGAAGAGAGCGGTGATATTTGGTTCTCCAAAAATTGAGTTAGAGTGTCTGAGCTGATTCCAGCCAAGACGGCGCCTTTAAATTCTTCATTCGTTTTGTTTTTATTTATGGTGTTATTCTGAGTATGAATTATTGGATAGATTATCAATATTCCAGATCGGCCATCTGTCAATTTAAGTTTGTTACTGTAAACAGGT